>Ga0180215_1000401_pt1 | contig 56281 bp, 43 predicted proteins | sample eDN3rd37CBELigBY_FD_128871 | JGI IMG/M metagenome (GOLD analysis project Ga0180215, IMG submission 128871) | Enriched backyard soil microbial communities from Emeryville, California, USA - eDNA 3rd pass 37_C BE-Lig BY (version 2) (version 2) | ecosystem: Environmental > Terrestrial > Soil >... | reverse complement strand
GGTGCTACGGGCTCCCCGCGTCGATCCCGTGGCTGGGGCTGGGGGAGACCAGGTACCGGGACCCCGTGCCTGGGGGAGAGCTCGCCCCGGCCGCTGCTGCCCTCCTCCTGGCGACGCGGGGGGAGGCGGTGGTGGAGGCGGTGGCGAGGCGTGCCGTGGCGGAGCAGCTGTTGGAGCAGCTCCCCCCGCGCGGGCGGATCTTTCCAATAGAGGTAGTCGCTGGTGGTGTGTCGGGGTACCTGCGGCTCCCGCTCCGGGTTCCCGGGGTGGGCGCCGCGTTGGCAGGTTCGGTGTGGGCGCGTCGATTGGGAGTCGCGCGTGGTTATCCGACGCCGTTGGCCGCGCTCGAACCGCTGGCCGCGTTGCTCGTGGGCCGGCGCTGGCCGTGGCCCGGCGCGGAGGAGCTGGTGCGTGATCTGATCACGCTCCCCACGCACACACAACTCTCCCGGCGGGACCGGGAGAGGCTAGTTCATTTCCTTGGTCGGGGGGCGCCAACCCTGCCCGACCCTCGAGAGATGGAGCCGATACCCAGATGAACGGATTCGCAGGGATCTTCGCGGCGCGGCCCCTGAGGGGCGAGGAGTTGAGGGGGGCGGCGCGTAGGGTGGCGCGGGCGCTGGTCGGGGATAGCAATGGGGGGTGGTGCAGCTGGACCGATCCGGAGGCCGGGATAGCGTTGACGAGCGGGATCCCGGGGGCTTCGGCCAGCGCGCATGCGGCTGGTGAGGTGGAGGTCGCGACGCCGCTGGTGATAGCCAGCGGGGCGGCGGGCGGGATCGAGTACGGTGCGGCCAGGGCCGGTGAGTCGTCCACCGCGGGCAAGGCGGCCGGCAGGCGGCCGGCGGGCCGGATCAGCGTCGTCTTCGACGGCGAGGTCCACAACCGGCGTGAGCTGGCGGCGGAGCTGGAGCGGGCGGGGGCAACGGGGCCGTGGCGCGGCGATGCGGAGCTGGTCCGGGCCGTGATCGAGCGCTGGGGTGTCGAGCCCGGGATCTCGCGGCTGAACGGCCCCTTCGCGATGGCGATCTGGGACAGCTCGACCCGGCGTCTCACGCTGGTGCGGGACCGGCTCGGGTTGAACTCGCTCTACTACATGGCGCGGGATGGGGTGGTGAGCTTTTCGACGCGGCTGCGCGCGTTGCACGGCGCGCCCGGGTTCGAGCGTGCGGTGGACCCGAGCGCGCTCGCGCAGTATCTGCGGTATCTCTACGTCGCCGCGCCGCGTACTATCTTCCGTGGCGTGCGCAAGCTCGGCCCCGGGATGCTGCTGACGATCACCGATCCCGCCTCCCCGCCCCCCGCCCCCCGGGCGTACTGGTCGCTGGCGGCGGTAGCGCGCCGTGGGTTGGAGAACCAGTTCAAGCCGGACGTGGCGGAGGTGTCGAGCGCGCTGGACGAGGTCCTGACCGACGCGACGCGTCTCCGGCTGGAAGGGATCGATCGGCCCGCGGCCTTCCTCTCGGGTGGTATCGATTCGTCGACCGTTGTCTCCTTCCTGGTCGAGCAGTCGGCGCAGCCGGTCAGGACCTTCACCCTCTCGTTCGACTCGCCGGAGTTCAACGAAGCCGCGCACGCCGCGGCGGTGGCGCGACACCTCGGGACCGAGCACACCGAACTGCCGATGACCGGCACGAAGGCGCTCGAGCTGGTCCCCCGGCTCCCCGAGGTCTTCGACGAGCCGCTGGCCGACGTCTCGCAGATCCCAGCTTACCTGATCTGCGCGGAGGCACGGCAGGAGACCCCCGAGGCCTTCACCGGTGATGGCGGCGATGAGATCTTCGGCGGCTACAACCGTTATCTCTACGGCGAGTTGCTGCTGCGGCGAGTTTCGCGGATCCCCTATCCCGCGCGCAAGCTGGCGGCCGCCGGGATCGGCTCCTTCTCCGCGACGACCTTCGAGCGGGTCTACGAGCCCTTCGCGCCGATCCTCCCCGGCGGGCTGCGGCACCGGCTCCCCGGGCAGAAGATGGTCAAGCTCCGCGGGGTGCTCGCGCAGGAGACGGTCCCGCGGATGTACCGTTCGCTCGTCTCGGCGTGGCAGAACCCCGAGTCGTTGGTGGTGGGCGGGCGTGAGTACCCCGCCGCGGTCGACGAGGTGCTGGCCGGCGCCGGGTTCTCCAGCCGGCTCATCGAGCGGATGATCCTCGCCGATCAGATGGAACACCTCCCGGACGATCAGCTGGCGAAGGCGGAGTACGTGGCCGACGCGACGTCGATGCGCTGCCTGGCGCCGATCCTCGATCACCGCTTGCTGGAGCTCTCCTGGCGGATCCCGATCGAGTTGAAGATCTCGGACGGGAAGGGGAAGCGCCCGCTCCGGGAGCTCCTCTACCGGCGGGTCCCCAAGGAGCTGGTGGAGCGGCCCAAGATGGGGTTCTCGGTCCCCCTGGCGAAGTGGCTACAGGGCCCGCTGCGCGATTGGGCGGACGATCTCCTCTCGCCCTCCGCCCTCGAACGCGACGGGCTGCTGCGGGCCGCGCCGATCAGGAAGGCATGGGCGCGGCTCCGGAACGGCGGGGGCGGGAGCGGGCTGGAGGTCTGGTCGGTCCTCGTCTACCAGGCGTGGCGCGAGCGCTGGCTCGCCTAGAGGGTGGGTGTCGAGCGTGAGCACCTGGATACGCCGTGGAGTAGGATCGCGGCGCCCCGCGGCGAGGGACAGGGTCGCCGCGGGGCGGAGGTCCGGCCGGCGTCGAGCCACTCGGCCCGGCCGGGCCGCGGCGCTCTGCGCACTCCCTCTCCTGATCGTGAGCTGCAGCAGCGAGCTCCCCGACGAGCCAGCCATCTGGGCCTCCACACCCCCCGGGGTGCTGGCGGGGCCGATGTGGGGCAACGAGCCCCCCGGCTTCAGGGTCGTGGAGGACCGGGACTGGGGGAAGGGGTTGGGTGACTGGGAGATCCTCTGGAACGACAACGGCTGGCTCGCCGTCGTCGCCAACAACGGCAACCTCCCGGCCGCCAAGGTGCTACAGCAGTACTACCCGCGCGGGTTGGCGGGGGGAGGCGATGGCACGGCGGAGGCGCACTTCCAGATACCGGACGCGATGCTGAGCGACGAGTTGTACCTCGGGCTCTGGGTCCGGGTCAACCTGCAGTGGATCGGACATTTCGGCTCCGGCGTGAACAAATTCTCCCACATCGGCGTCGGCGAAGGCGGCGGGCTGCTCTGGGCGGAGCTCTTCGGGGAGGGGAGCAGCCCGCTCACCTTCCAGGCGGTGAGCCAACTGGAAGGGTGTGACGACGGCGCCGTCCCGGGCGGCTACGTATTCCAGCGCGGACGCTGGCACAAGGTCGAGATCCACCTCAAGCTCGGCGCCGAACCGGGCCGGACGGGGACCTTCCGCGTCTGGGCCAACGGCCAACGGATCATCGACACCCCTATCTGCACTCCCGACATCTCATCGAAAGCCATCACCTTCGTCCGTCTCACCGGCACCTGGGGAGGGGTAGGGGGGAGCAAACCCCACGACGACTACATGCAATGGGGTCCGGTCCGGATCAGCGTACCGCAGCCGCGTATCGCGATCGGAAATTAATTGCAAGCATGCGAAAAGTTTTCGTAGATTTGGCGAGTGCGGTGGCCCGGGCATCGTAAGTCGTGGTGGCGTGGAACATTACGGGATGCTGGTGTTTAGGAGTTCCCGTTCCCTGCCCGGGTGGTGGGGAACGGTGATTGCAGGGTCCCCGAGCGGGCCCATCCCATCGACATACTAAGACGCTGCTCAGAGCAAAACCGTCGAAAGGCGGTGACGCAGAGTTACGGAGCTAAGGCGGGATACTCGTCCCGCTATGCCCGCCGGACCGCCAGCGAGATGACCGATCGGTCTCTGCTGGCGGTCTTTGTCGTTGGTCCTTTGTAGTTCAAGCAGTAACGTAGGAGAACGAAGTGATGTCGCGAAAACTCCTCCACCGAATCGGCGGGCCGGCGTTGTTGTGCTTGTTGCCGCTGCTGGCCTGTGATACCGACACATCCGCCCCCGGATTGAATGGTGCTGCGCAGATCAAACTGCCCGCCGAGAAGCTGGAAGTCTTCGAGGGCGACACCATCCCACTCGACGTGAAGGTAGTCGATGCGAAGGGCGCGCCGATCGAGGGAAGTGCCGTACAGCTCGTGAGTGAGGACACTTCGGTAGCGCGTGCTGCCGGCGGTACGGTCTACGCGCTCAACCCCGGTACGACATCGGTCCAGGCGCGTTACAGCGGGCTCCTAGCGTTGCTGGAGCTGTTGGTCCGTCCCACCGCGACGGAGATTCAGATCGTCGGCGGTAATGGCCAGACCGCCCGTGTCGGCACGGAGTTGCCCCAGCCGCTGCGTGTCCGCGTAGTGGATCGGCGGGGCAACGGGATCGGTGGTGTGACGGTCGAGTTCTCGGTGAAGCAGGGGGGCGGTCGGGTCTCGGCGGCGCGGATCCTGACCGCGTCGAATGGTGAGGCTTCGACGAAGTGGACCCTCGGTTCGGTCGTCGGGGAGCAACGTGTGGAGGCGCGCGCCGTAGTCGGTGGCGCGGTCCGTTACTCGTTGACCCCGGTCACCTTCCGCGCGACCGCGACGTCGGGCTCGACGCAGCCCGAGCCGACCCCGGTGGCGACGCGGGTGACGATCTCGCCGGACAGCCTGGTGTTGAAGGCGGTGGGCGAGACTGGGTCGCTCTCGGCTACGGTTTACGACCAGAACGGCAAGCAGATGACCGGCCAGACGGTGACGTGGAGCTCGCTCAACACCGGGATCGCGACGGTCAACAGCAGCGGAACGGTCCGCGCGGTCGCGGTCGGTTCGACGCGGGTGGTGGCGCGAGTGAGCGGCGTGGCCGACACCGTGACGGTCCGGGTCGCGGCGCCGCAGGCGCAGCCGCGGCTGGTGATCTCGCCGAAGACCGATACGCTGAAGGCGCTGGGCGCATCACGCACCCTTTCGGTCAGCGGCCGCAACTCCAGTGGCGCGACGGTTGCGGTGAGCGGCGTGACCTGGACGAGTCTCAACCGGTCGATCGTGGAGGTCAATACGTCGGGGAACGTAGTTGCCCGCGCGGTGGGGACCGCGCTGATCGTTGCGTCGGCGAACGGGTTCGCCCCTGACACCGCGCGGATCGTGGTCCGTCAGGATGTGGCTTCGATCAGCGTGAGCGGTGCGCAGTCGCCGCTACAGGTCGGGCAGTCGGTGCAGCTGAGCGCGACGGTCCGGGATGCCAACAACAACGCGATCTCGGGCGCTTCGGTGAGCTGGAGCACCTCGAACAGCTCGGTCGCGACGGTCAGCTCCTCCGGGCTGGTGCGCGGGGTGAGCGCGGGTAGCGCTACGATCACCGCGAGCAGCGGTGGGAGGAGCGCGAGCACGACGATCCGTGTGGAGGGTGCGTCGGAGCCGACCACGCCGCCGTCGGGTAACACCGCCTGGACGAACGAGCCGGCCGGGTTCCGGGTGATCGAGGATCGCGACTGGGCCAACGGCTGGGGTTCGTGGAAGACGCTCTGGAACGACAACGGGCGGATGTCGATCGTCACGGTGAGCGGCACCCCGTTCGGGTCGAACCGGGTGGTGCAGCAGCTCCACCCGCGGGGGCTCTCCGGCGGTGGGAGCGGCACGGCCGAGGCGAACTTCGACATCCCGTCGTCGACGCGTGGGCAGGAGCTCTACGTCGGCGTCTGGGTGCGGGTGAACCCCGAGTGGGATGGTCACTCGTCCGGGATCAACAAGTTCCTCTGGGTCGCCCCCGGCGGCTCGGTGCAGCCGCTCTGGCTCGAGATGTACGGCCAGAACTCCAACCCGCTGCGCCTCTACGTGGTCGATCAGCTCCCCGGCGGGTGCGGCGGCGGGGTGAACCCGAACGTCACGACGTCGAACTTCGTCCGCGGGAAGTGGCACAAGGTCGAGATGTACCTGAAGTTCGGCCGGTCGACCAGTGAGCGGACCACGCTCAAGGTCTGGATCGATGGGGTGTTGAACATCGATCGTAGCGACCTCTGCACGCCGTCCTCCGCGGAGAAGGCGATCGCGATGGTCCGTCTTAGCCCGATCTGGGGCGGTGTCGGCGACAGCAAGGGCTCGGACGACTACATGCAGTGGGGTCCGATCCGGATCAGCGGTCGCTGAGCCACGGTGGGAGACTAGCAGTAGATTCTAGTTGGGATCTACGCATGAGTCCGAATCCGCCGACTCGGTAGCGGGTCGGTGGAGGAGGTAGGGGGAGGGGGCGTCGCCCGCGAGGGTGGCGCCCTCTTCCGCATCGGGTGGAGGCGGTCGCGGGGGGATGCCGAGCGCGGTAGCACCGGCAGCGCTCCGGCGCGGGGGCTCGCCTTGCGTTTCGGTCATTGGCCGGCAGCGCTCCGGCGGGGTGTACTCCCCTTCCGCTCCGGGTGCCCGGTCGCGGAGCCTTCTCGAGGCGGCTACGCCGCCCCTGCGGGGTCTCCGCTCCCTCCGGCGCGATTCCGCTCCAGGGGAGTACGCCCCGCCTACGCTAAAGGTATGGAACGGACACGTGCGGTGTGACCCGCACGAGCGGTGTCCATACGACTGCAACTCGGCAGAGGAGGTCGCACTTGACGGCAAAGAGCAGGCTCATCGGTGTAGCGGCCGTGCTACTCCTGTGGTGCGGTTGCGACAGTGGGAGCGCGGAGCCGGGGTGGGGGGACGATGTTGTTGCCGGCGACACCCTCTTTCACGAAGGGTTCGAGACCGGCGATCTCTCGCGGTGGGACGACGGGGTGGACCCCGCGCGGCATCGGGTGGTCGGCGGCCCCGGCCGAGCGCGGTCCGGGGCGTATGCCTTGGAGATCACCTATCCGGCCGGCAGGGACGGAGGTTGGCTGACCAGGTTCCTCCCCACGGGGCACGACTCGCTCTACGTCTCGCTGTACGTCCGGTTCGACCCCGAGTGGACGGGGAGCACCAAGCTCGTCGCGCTGTACGGTTCGCGGCGGGGCGATCGCTGGTCCGCCTTCGGGAGGGCGGGGGATTGTCCCGACGGCACCGATTTCTTCGCCACCATGCTGGTCACCGAAGCGGGGACGGGGGAGCCGGGGCGGACGAGGTTCTACACGTACTACCCCGAGATGCGTCGCGAGCCGGATGGCCGCACCTGTTGGGGGCGCTTCGGGGATGGAACCGAGCGCTACCTACCCGGCGGTGTCCTCACCCGCGGCGAGTGGCACCGGCTCGAGTTCTGGGTGCGGCTCAACGCGCCGGGGGCGCGGGACGCGGTGCAGGAGTACTGGATCGACGGCGAACCGGCCGGGAGTTGGTCGGGGATAGCGCTGCGGACGAGCCCGGAGTTGGAGCTGAACGCGGTGCAGCTGACGGCGAGCGCGGAGCCGGCGGCCGCCCCTCGTCGTCTGTATGTAGACGACGTCGTAGTCACGACCTCGCGTCCCGTACGCAGCGCCCCCTAGCCCCCCGCCTGCCGGGGCGCGGCGCGGTGGCGCGCGGTGCGGATCCATTCGCTGCTCCCGACCATCGTGAGGGCGAGGGCCTGGATGCCGAGCCGCCAGGCGGTATAGAACGGGAGGTAGAGGAAGGCGAGGGCGGTCCGGACCGGCTCCGGTCCGCGGGCGATGGCGAGTGCGGAGTAGAGCGCGGTCCGGGCGAGGGGGAGGAGGAGGGCGAGGGCGAGCCCGTGCGCGAAGGGTGGCGACACGGTGTAGTCGACCGCGAGGGCGAGGGCGACCAGGCCGAGGTGGACGGCGGGGCCGGGGGCGGTCAGCTCGGCGAGGGCGTCGAGCTTCTGGTGGAGCCCGATGCGCCGGCTCCGCAGGAGCTTGGCGCCGTATTGCCGGAGCACGAGGATCTTCCCGGCCGCCCAGCGTTGGCGTTGTGTCGAGCTCTGCCGCAGCGAGCGGGTCTCCTGGGAGAAGATCCGTGCCCCGGTCGCGTTCTCGAGTCGCACGCCGTACCCGGTGAGCTGGGCGTAGAGTTCCCAGTCCTCGCAGATGGAGAAGGCGTTCCAGCCGTATTTCCCGAGTACCTCGGTCCCTAGGCAGAGCCCGTTGCCGAGCGGGACGTTGAGCCCGTTCCGTGCCTTGAGCTCGTTCATCAAGACGCACCGCACCGCGGAGAAGACCGCTCCCATCCGGGTGAGCGCGCTGTCGGTGCGGTTTTCCACATCGTTGTAGCACTGCAGGACCTTCCCCTCGATCGGCGCGTGGGCGGCGATCCCCCGGGCGAACCCTGGGTCGAGGAGGGAATCGGCGTCGGTGATCACCACCCCGTCGTAGCCGGCGAGGTCGATCCGTTCGAGTGCCCATGCGATCGTGCGGGGCTTGCCGCGCAGCGTCGGCTCGTGCCGCTCGAGGCAGGTCACGCCGGTGTTGCGCGCGATCTCGGCGGTCCGGTCGGTACAGTTGTCGGCGACGACCAGGACGTCGTAGCGGTCGGCCGGGTAGTCGAGCTGCTGCAGGGAGAGCAGGGTCCGGCCGATGAGGAGCTCTTCGTCGTGCGCGGGGACGAGGAAGAGGAGGCGGGGGAGTTCGGAGCCGGCCGGCTCGGCTCGCCGCCGGCGCAGGGGGAGGCGCGCCAGGGCTATCAGGTCGGAGACGAGGGGGAGGAGCAGTAGCAGCGCGAGTGTGCCGAGGGTGATGGTGACCAGGATCATGTCCGCCGAACTGGGAGAGGGTGGGTGTCAGGCGCGGACGGGTCCGCCCGGCCAGGCGGCGGGAGTGCACGTGGCGGGCCACGGGGGGCGGAGCGTATGGGGTGCGGAACCGCGTCGCGCACACCCGTGGACGACCCCCGTCGTGTGTGCGGCGCGCGTAGTGTGGTGTGGTGGCAACAGTCGTGGCGTGGGGGCAACGGTGGTGGGTGGGTGGAGCGGGGAGGAGGGGGCAGTCGGTCGGCGGCGTGGGGATATGGACCGCGCCGGGGGTGGCGGTGCGCGTGGGGGGTGGGGCGACGGCGTCGTCCACGCGGTCTGGATGTTGCCCGCCGGGAGCGCCGCGGCGGCCCGCGCGGTGCGGCGGCGCCCGACCAGAGATGGAGCTCATGCAAGCGAACGCCCCTGGTGCCATTACCGTTACCAGGCCGGTGCAGGCCCCTGTGCGCCGCGCGGCCGTCTATCGGCGTGGTCAGCGCGGCGGCGCGCGTGCCCCCGTGGGTGCGGCGCGCCGGAGCCGGCCGGATGTGTTGCGGCTGCTCCTCTTCGCGCTCCTGCTGATGACGATCGGGCGGGTGCACCAGTATTTCAGCTTCCTGGAGCCCCTCCGCCCCGCGCTCCTCACCATTCTGCTCGCGCTCTTCGTGGCGATCTGGCAGCCGCGCCTGGTCACCCTCTCGATCGTACGACACAGCTGGCCGTCGAAGCTGATCATCGCGCTCGTGGTGCTGGCGTGTATCGGCGCGCCGTTCGGGTTGTCGCTCGGGGCGTCGGCGAAGTTCATCCTGAGCGATTATTCGAAGGTCCTGCTCCTCTGGCTCTTGTTGGTCCTGGCGATCCGTTCGACGCGTGATCTCCTGCTCCTGATCTGGGCCTACATCGCCGGTGCCGGGTTCCTCTGCTGGCTATCCATCTTCGTCTACGGCGTCTCGGACGTCGGGAGCCGGACGGTGCGGCTCTCGGGCCAGCTCTACATGTACGATCCCAACGACATCTGCGTCATCCTGGTCATCGCGCTGCCGTTGACGCTGCTGGTGGTGCAGACCGCGCGTGGTATCAAGCGTTGGCTCGCCGCCGCGATCGTCGTGGCGACCGGCGCGACCGTGGCGTTGAGCGGTTCGCGGGGCGGGTTCCTGGGGCTCGGCGCGGTGGTTCTCGCGCTGCTCTGCTTCGCCAACCACGTCGCGTTGCGGAAGCGGGTCGGGTTCGCGCTGGCGCTCGCTACGGCGCTCGTGTTGGCCGCGCCGAAAGGGTACTGGGACCAGATGAAGACCCTACTCGAGCCCAAGTCGGACTACAACTGGGACGCGGAGGATGGGCGGATCGCGATCTGGAAGCGGGGGATGGGCTATATGCTGCGGTTCCCGCTCACCGGGGTGGGGATCAACAACTTCGGCCGGGCCGAGGGGACGATCTCGGAGAAGGCGCGCTACCACGTGCCCGGGACGGGGTTGAAGTTCAACGCCCCGCACAACTCCGCGGTGCAGATCGGCGCGGAGCTGGGGATCCCCGGCCTCGTGATCTGGCTCTCGTTGACGGTGGGGAACATCGTCGGGTTGGTGCGTCTGCGGCGCCGGCTCCCGGCGCGCTGGGCGCGGGGGACCCCGGAGCAGCGTCTCTTGTACGCGCTGACGCTCTACCTGCCGATCTCGTTCTTCGGCTTCGTCGTCACCTCGTCGTTCGTCTCGTTCGCGTATCTCGATCCGATCTATATCCTGACGGCGTTCGCGAGTGGGTTGTACATCCTGGCCAACCGGCGGCTGGCGCGCGAGCGGCGGTTCCTGGTGCCGGCCGCGCGGCGGGGTGTGGTCGGTGTGGGGCGGCGGCGATGATCGGGGTGCTGAAGCGACCCGCGGAGTACCTGCTGGCGCATGGCGGGCCGGCGTATCTGCTGCGGTCGTGGTATCGCGGCGAGGTCCTGGTATTGGCGTACCACGACGTCGTCCCCGACGATCTTCCCGCGCCCGGGGAGCGATCGCTGCACCTCTCGCGCTCCGCCTTCGCGGCGCAGCTCGATCGGCTCGCGGCGAGCCATGAAGTGATCTCGCTAGACGACGTGCTGCGCGGCGGCCTCGCGGCCGGGGACCGTCCGCGGGCGGTGATCACCTTCGACGACGCCTACCGGGGCGCCGTCCGTCATGGGTTGGCGGAAACGAGTCGGCGGGGGCTGCCGGCCACCGTCTTCGTCGCGCCGCACTACATCGGCGGCGCCTCGTTCTGGTGGGACGCGCTGGCCGAGGGGATGGGTGGTGAGCTCCCGGCGGCGCTGCGGGCCGAGCTCCTGGAGACGTTGGGGGGCGCGGAGGCGGAGATACGGGGGTGGGCGGTGCGGGAGGGGTGGCCGGTGCGGGAGCCGCCACCCGAGGCGCGGGCCGCGACCCTCGAGGAGCTGGAGGAGGCCGCGCGGCTCCCCGGCGTCACCCTCGGTTCGCACAGCTGGAGCCACCGCAACCTGGCGCGGCTGACCGACACGGAGCTGCGCGACGAGCTCGAGCGCCCGCTCCGCTGGCTGCGGGAGCGGTTCGACAACGTGATCCCCTGGCTCTCCTATCCCTATGGCCGCACCTCGCCGCGGGTCGAGCGCGCGGCGGCCGAGGCCGGATACGAGGGCGCGGTCACCGTCACCGCCGGGTGGACGACGGTACCGCCACAGCGTCCGCTGGCGGTCCCCCGGCTCAACATCCCCGCCGGTATCTCGCCGAGCGGGTTCACGTTGCAGACCGCCGGTCTCTTCCGGAGGGTGTGAGGCCGCGATGTCCACGGTGCTGGTCACCGACGGCGAAGAGCGTGCGGCGCTGGCGGTCACGCGGTCGCTGGGAAGGGCGGGGCACCGGGTCCACGTCTGCGCCCGCCGCACCCGCTCGTTGGCCGGTGCGTCCCGCTATTCCCGGGGCCAGGCGCAGGTCCCGGACCCGCTGACGGAACCGAAGCGGTACCTGGAGGCGCTGCTCGGGTTGATACGACGCTGGGGTGTCGACGTCCTGGTCCCGATCACCGAGGCGTCGCTCCTGGCGGTCCTCGGCGCGCGCGAGCGGTTCTCGAGGGTCGAGATCCCCTTCGCCGACTATGAGACGTTCCGGTCGGTCTCCGACAAGCGGCTGGTCCTCGAGCGCGCGGCGCGGGTCGGGATCGCGGTGCCGCGGCAGTGGGTCTTGGGCAGTGCCGGCGAGGTGGACGAGCTGCTGGCGGCGGGGCTCGAGTACCCGCTCGTAGTGAAGCCGAGCCGCTCGGTCGGTGGGGGGGCGGGGGAGAGGGTCCGGTTGGGGGTGAGCCATGCCGCCGGCCCGGCCGAGTTGAGGGAGCGGTTGACGACGCTGCCGGCCGCGGCCTTCCCGGTCCTGCTGCAGCGCCGGGTCGAGGGGCCGGGGGTGGGGGTCTTCCTCTTGCTGCGCGAGGGCGAGGTCGTCGCGCAGTTCGCGCATCGGCGGCTGCGGGAGAAGCCGCCGTGGGGCGGGGTGAGCGTCTACTCGGAGAGCGTCGCCCTCGACCCCGAGCTCCTCTCCCGATCGGTCGCGCTCCTGCGGGAGTTCGGGTGGAGCGGGCCGGCGATGGTCGAGTACAAGGTCGACGCGGCGACCGGGGTCCCGTACCTGATGGAGATCAACGGCCGCTTCTGGGGGTCGCTGCAGCTCGCGATCGACGCCGGCGTCGACTTCCCGGCGCTCCTCCTGGACCCCATCCCCCCCGCCGGCACCCCGCCGGGCTACCGGACCGGCGTGCGGCTGCGTTGGTGGCTCGGCGACCTCGACCATCACCTGATCAGGCTGCGTGGCGCCCGGTCCATGCCCACTCCGCCGGAGCCGCGCTGGCGCCTACTGCTGGAGTTCCTGCGGACCGGGTTCCGCCGTGATGTCCGCAACGAGGTCTTCCGCCCGACCGATCCGCTCCCCGCGCTCCGTGAAGCATTCGACTGGCTGAGGCGAAGTTGAACGGTCCCATCCATTGATCCCCGAACCCAGAGCGACACGAGAACGATGACGACCACGAAGACGACCGAGCGCAACGCCGCCGCGCATTCCACCTCCAACCATACCACCCCGGCCGCCGAACCCGCCGTGGCGACCGAGCTCGCCCCCGGGGCCGAGTCCGTCGTGGTGCAGACCAACACGGCCGTAGCGTCGGCGCACATGTCTCCCGCCGGCTCGCCCATCCAGAACGCTCCTCTTCGGATCGCGGTGGTCGGCGCCGGGAAGATGGGGCAGCACCACATGCGCGCGATCGGGCGGTTGGGCGGGGTCGCCCGGCTGGTCGGGGTGGCCGACCCGGCGCCGGGGCGGGGGGAGGAGCTGAAGGCAGCCGGGCTCGACATCCCCGTCTACCCCGACCTGGCCACGCTACTCGCCCGGGAGCAGGTCGACGTGGTGCACGTCTGCACCAACCCCGAGACCCACCTCCCGGTGGCGCTGGAGGCGCTCGAGGCAGGGCGCCATATCTACGTCGAGAAGCCGGTCGCCCCCACCGCCGCCGCCGCCGCCAATCTCCTCGCCCGCGCCGCAGCGGCCGGGGTGCGGGTCTGCGCCGGGCATCAGCTCCTCTACGAGAGCCCCGCGCGCGAGGCCCGGCGGCTCCTCCCCGCCCTCGGGGAGGTGGTGCACCTGGAGAGCTACTTCTCGTTCCGGACGGTCCGGTGGATGGCGGGTGGGCGGGTCCCGCTCCGCGCCGATCTCCAGCTCCTCGACATCCTCCCGCACCCAGTTTACCTCCTCCTCGAGTTCCTCCGCGAGGCGATCCCCGACGGGGAGGTCGCGCTCGACGCGGTGCGTATCGGGCCGCGCGGCACGGTCCACGCCCTGGTACGCCGCGGGAGGGTGACCGGGGACCTGGTCGTGACCCTCGACGGCCGGCCGGTCGAGAGCTATCTCCGGCTCGTCGGGACGAACGGTACCATCCACGCCGACTTCGTGCGCGGCACCGTCCAGCGCCTCCTCGGCCCCGGCACCTCCGGGATCGACAAGGCCGCCAACCCCTACCGGCTCGCGCGGCAGCTCGCCGTCGGCACGACCACCGCGCTCCTGCGCCGCGTGCTGCGGCGCCAGTACAGCTACCCCGGGCTGGAGGAGCTCTTCGGCGCCTTCTACCGCGCCATCCGCGAGGGCGGCCCCTCCCCGGTCGCCGAGGAGAGCATCCTGGAGACGGTCCGGATCTGCGAACGGATCGGCGAGGCGATGCGCGAGCGGCCGGTCGTGGCGGGGGGCGGCGTAGCGGCGTTGGGTGAGCCGGCGGCGGCCCGGGTGTCGAACTCGGTAGGCGACGACGTCGTCTACACGACCCCGGGCGTGACCAGCACCGCGGCGACGCCGACAGCCCCCAGTGCCCCGCTGGTCTGCGTGACCGGCGGGACCGGCTTCCTCGGCGCGCACGTGGTGCGGCAGCTCGCCGCCGGCGGCGCCCGGGTCCGGTGCCTCGCCCGGCGCACGCCGCCCCCGTGGGAGCAGGAGCCCGGGGTCGAGTACCGGCACTGGGACCTAGGCGAGCCGCTCCCGGCCGGAGCGCTGGAGGGGGTCGAGACGGTGATCCACTGCGCCGCGGCGACGGCCGGGGGATGGGACGAGCATCGCCGCAACTCGATCGGCGCGGCCGAGCACCTCGTGCAGGCCGCGGCCGCGGCGGGGGTGCGGCGGATCGTGCACATCAGCAGCCTCGCGGTCCTGGCCGAGCCGGAGCGGGGCCGCGCGGTCTCCGAAGCGAGCCCGGTCCTCGCCCGGAGCGACCGGAACGGCCCCTACGTCTGGGGGAAGCTGGAGTCGGAGAGGCTGTTGCTGCGGCGGGCGGCGGAGCTGGGGCTCGAGGTGCGGGTGATCCGGCCCGGCGCGATCCTGGACGAGCGGCACTTCGAGCCGCCGGGGAGGTTGGGGAAGCGCGTCGGCAACCTCTTCGTGGCGGTGGGTAGCGCCGGCGACCGGCTCGGGGTGGTCGAGGTGAGATTCGCGGCGAGCGCGGTGGTCTGGGTGGCGCGGAACTTCGATGCGGCGCCGCCGGTCCTGCACCTCCTCGCGCCGGAGCTCCCGACGCGGCGGGAGCTGGTGGCGCGGCTGCGTCGGACCAACCCCGATCTGCGGGTGGTCTGGCTGCCGCGCCCCCTGCTCTACCCCCTCTCTTTCCTCGCGGTCGTGCTCCAGAAGGTGCTGCGCCCGGGCCGGCCGGCGATCGAGCCGGCCCGGGTCTTCGCCACGCAGCGCTACGACAACTCGCTGATCGTGGCGCTGGCCCCCGCGATCCGGGCTAGTGGCGGCGCTCCTGCAGCGCCGCTACGGGCTGCCGGTTGAGCCGCTGGCGCGCCTCGGTCTGGATCGACCGGGCGCGCTCCCGCCACTCGCGGTCCTGATCGATGAAGATCCGGAACCAGAGCTCGATGTTGACCGCCTTCCAGAGCGCGCCGGCCGGGATCGAGTCGCGGCGTATCTCGTCCGGGTCGAAGATCCCCCGGTCGAGGGTGCGCGGCTCGCTCAATAGCGACCGTGCCCAGGGCCTGAGCTCGCCTGCCAGCCAGTGGTCGGTCGGCGCCGGGAAGCCGAGCTTGTCGCGCCGGTCGAGGATCTCCTTGGGGAGCCAGCTCGCCGCCTGGCGAAGCAGGTACTTGGGCACCATCCCGCGGACCCTCTGCTCCGGTGCGATCCTGGTGGCGAACTCGACGATGCGCAGGTCGAGGAGCGGGGAGTGGACCTCGATCCCGAGCGCCCGCGCCACGGTGTCGCCCTGGTGCATGAGGACCGGGAGATAGGTACGGAGGTCGTGGTGGTAGCACCGGTCGAAGGGGTGGTCGGTCGGCGCGTTCACGAAGTCGGCGAGGTAGTCCTCCCGTGGGGAGTAGTTGCCGAGCGAGCGCACGAACTCCCGGCTGATGATCGGGTTCTCGGCCGGGGTCTGGCTGCAGTGCAGCTGGATCCAGCGGTCCTCGGGGGTCAGCGTGTTCGAGCGACTGCGCCTGGCGATGGTACGCAGCACGCCACGCACCCCGTCGCGCCGGACGACCCTACCGACGCGGGCGCTCAACGGTGTGGTGGGGGTGGGGATGGTGGCCGTCCCCGCGAACCAGGGCGCGCTCCCGAACCCGACCTCGTACTGGGCGCGGTAACCGGCGAAGACCTCGTCACCGCCGTGCCCGGCGAGCGCGGTGTTCACCTCGGTCGCGGCGAGCCGCGTGGCGACGAAGTACGAGAAGGCGCCGGCGTTCGCCAACGGGCACTCGTGCTCCGCGATGAGCGCGGGCCAGTAATGTATCAGCTCGCTGGAGCGAGGCGTCTCCCGCCGGAGCGGGATTCCGAACCGCTCCGCGACCAGGTCGGAGTACCGGCGCTCGTCGAAGACCCCGCCTTCGTCGAAGCTGATCGAGTAGGCGCGCGTCGGCACACCCTGTCGCGCGGCGGCGCTGAGGACCAGACTCGAATCGATCCCGCCGCTCAACTGCCCGCCGACCACCGGCGCGCCCTGTATCCGCAACCGGACCGCATCCTCGATCAGCTCGGCGAGCTCGCCCGCCAGCACGTTGTCGGGCTTGCCGCGGTGGTAGTTGAAATCGATCTCCCAGTACGGCGCCACCGATACCGAGCCCCCGCGATAGGTGATGGCGTAGCCCGGGTCGAGGCGGCGGATACCGGTGAAGAAGGTCCGGCCCCCGTTCGGCGCGCCGCTGAAGATGTAATCGGCCAGGGCGTGCGGATCGGAGGCGGGGCGCACCCCGGGCAGCGCGAGGATCGCGCGAATCTCCGACGAGCAGACGAGGCGCGTGTCGTCCTGGTAGTAGTAGAGCTGGACGGTCCCGATCTGGTCGCGCACGCCGCAGAGCTCGCCCGACCGCTCGTCCCAGAAGACCGCCGAGAACTGACCGTTCACCGCCCTGATCCCATCGACCCCGAGGAGGTCGTAGCGCCGGGCGAGCCAGGCCGCCGCGCCGTTCTCGTCGCCGCGGGCATCGCGGTAGATCTGGCCGGTCAGCGCGACGTGGATGGAGTTGCCGGCGGGATCCTCGGCCGCGGCACCCGGGGTCGACACCGAGGCTAGGGTCGCGCCGGCGCCCCACCGCGCGAAGACGACCCGGCCGAGCTGCCGGAGCTCGTTCTCACCCGGCGCGCGCTCCTCGAGGAAGCTGCGCAACCTGGCGATGGCCGCGCGGTCCACCGCTGGTCCTTTCAGGTCGAGTACTACTGCGAAACCGCTCATTGTGAAACACTCCTTTGGTGTATGGTGACGACGAGCCGATTCAGCGTTGCAAGACCTTCTGCAACTCCGTAACGGCGGAACGAGCTGTCAGCAGTATGAGCCCCGCGTAGACCGCCACCCCCGTGGCGATCAGGGCGACCAGCCGTGGTACGGTCGGGAGCAGGTCGACGAGCACGAGCCGGAGCGCGCCGACCGACACCGCCATCGTGATGCTGGCGAGCGCGGGGGTCGCGATCTGGCCAAAGAACTCGCGCCACCGGAGCTGCAGCGTGCGCAGCGTCCTGGTCGTGGTGATCCCGAAGGCGATCGGGAACCCGATCACCCAGGCCAGACAGAGTCCGAGGAGCCCGTAGTTCACCCCGATCAGGAGCGCGCCGGTCATGACCAGGAAGTCGATCAGGACGTTCACCAGGTTCACGACGGGCCGGCCGATCCCGAAGAGCGCCGGTGGCAGCAGGGTCGAGAACATCTTGAGCGGCACCACCAGGCAGAGGAGCTGGAGCGGGAGGACCGCCTCCCCCCACTGCGCGCCGAGGAGGAGCGGGACGAACTCCGGCGCGACGGCGGCCATTCCGAGGAAGGCCGGGAAGCCGAGCAGCCCGGCGAACTGGACGGCGCGTAGGACGTTGCGCCGGACGCGGTCGCCTTCGGTCTGGATCCGGGAGAAGGCCGCGAAGCTGATCTGGTTGACGATCGGCATCACCTTCTGCACCGGGATCGAGGTGACCGTGACCGCCACGGTGTAGAGCCCGATCAGCTCCTTCCCCAGCACCCGGCCGCCGATCGTCACATCGGCGTAGGAGTACATGAAGTAGAGGATCCGGTCGAGGGTGATCACCACCCCGAACTGGACCAGGGGGTTGGTGAAGAAGCGGCGGAAATCAGGGGCGAGCGAGGTCGGCCGCGCGAGCTGGAAGAAGAGGGCGCGGGCCGCGTTCTGGGCGAGCACCCCCCCGACGAGCGCCCAGACCCCCGCCCCGGCCAGCGCCATCACGAGCGAGGTTCCGGCCGAGGCGAATGCCACGAGCAGGTCGACCCGGGCCTTGACGTCGAACTCCAGCTCCCGCACCAACCTGGCCTGGGGGAGGTGATAGATCGCCATCAGCGGGAAGTTGAGCGCGAGGACCCGCACGATCGGCGTGACGCGCGGCTCGCGGAAGAAGACGGCGAGCCAGGGCGCGGCCAGCTGGGTGAGGAAGAACCCCGCGCCGCACGTCAGCAGGATCGCCGCGGCCATCGTCGGCAGCTCCTCCTCGGCCAGCTCCCTCGTCTGGATTGCCGCCGCCCCGATCCCCAGGTCGGCGATCACGAAGAGGAAGCCGAGGAAGATCATCGCCATCGTCATCAGCCCATAGTCCATCGGGGTGAGGAGCCGGATGACGACGAGGGTGGAGAGCCAGGTCACGGCCTGGCCGAGGACCTGCCCGCCCCCCATCCAGAGGAACGAGCGGACGACCCGCTGCTGGAAGCTCAACGGCCTTTCACGTTCGGTCTCGAGCATCGGTCACCCCCCGGCCAGGGCGCGCTCCAGCGCGCCGAAGAAGATCTCCGCCTGTGCCCGGCGGCTGAGCTGCTCCGCCCGCTCCGCGATCGGGGGCGGCCGGTACCCTGCCCGGAACTGCAGGTAGCGCTCGCGTATCAACGAGGTCAGCCCGTCCAGGTCATTCGGCGCGACGACGTCGGCACCGGTCCCGCGCAGCACCAGCTCCGTGGCGGTGTCCCGTTCCACCAGCGCCAGGAGCCAGGCGTGGAAGCGCATGTAATCGAAGACCTTGGACGGGATCGCGGTCTCGACGTCCTGGGGGAGCGAGATGAGGACCGCCGCGCGGGCGAGGAACTCGAGCGCGGCGCGGCGCGGGGCGGGGGGATGGAGCCGCACGTACTCAGAGATGCCCTCCGCCCGCGCGAGCTCCTCGAGCGGGGTGTCGTGCAGGACGGCTACGTGGCCCATGAACTCGAGCCCGAAGTCGGCGGGCGCGAGCCCGAGCTCGCGGATCACCCGCGCCGCGGCGCGGAAGAGGAGCCGCGGGTCGCGGTTGGTGTAGATCGCGCCGGCGTACGCCATCAGGAAGCGTGTCTCGGGCGCTGGGGGCGGGAGCGGCTCGTCGTCGAAGCCGTTCATGACGGTGATGACGCGTTCGGCGCTCTCGGGGTAGCGCTCCCGCAGTGCCCGCATCGCCGGCATGGTGTTGGTCACCACCAGGGTGCTCCGCGCCACGGCGCACCGCTCGTGGTACTCCGCGAGCGCGTACCAGAGCGGGCTCGCCAGCGGTTCGTGCAGCCGCGGCACCGTGCTCCAGGGGTCGCGCATGTCCATGATGAAGGGGACCCCGAGCCGGATGCTGGCCAGCCGGCCCGCCTCGTGGGTCATGTGCGGGGGGCCACAGGCGATCACCGCGCGGATCGGGGTAGCCCCCCCCGCGAGCCGGGCGGCGAGCGCGGCGGCGCGGCGCGCCCAGCGACCCTCGTGCGCGAACTCCAGCCAGGCGTTGTAGGCCCGGATCAGGTCACGGGGCGAGCGTGGGAGCCAGCGCAGCTCGTGACGCCGGATCCCGTCCCGCTTCACCTGGCGCGGCCCGCTCGCCGGAGCAGCTCTGCCAGGCGACGTCGTCCGGGACCGCTCCCGCCGCTCCCGGAACCCGCGGTAGAGCCGCCACCCTCCTTCCAGCAACCGATCCACGACGGGCGGTCCGGCGGGCGGCACGCCGAAGATCCGGACCCCGGCGGGGAGCTCGGCCAACCTCGTCGGGTCGGTGCTGCCCAGGTGCGCGGGGTCGAGGGTGATCACATCCAGCGCCCACCCGCGCGCCGCGGCGAAGGTGGAGAGCCGCTGCCAGCGCAGGGCGCCGGTGGCCTGGCCGGGGGGGAAGTGGTAGCTGATCAGTAACAGGCGGTCGCGGTCGGGGGCCGCGGCGGTCTGGTGAAACGGCTGCGGGATCGAGGTACCACTCTCCGTCATCGGCGGAACCCACCTCTCGTCGTTGCGATCACTTTCTCCCTCCCCCCGGCCTGTGTGTTGGCCTGCCGGAGATAGATGGCTTCATAGCGCCGGGCCATCGCCTGCGCGCTGTAGCGCTCCTCGAAGGTGCGCCGCCCCTCGCGGTTGTAGCGCGCCCGTAGCTCCGGATCCCTGAGGAGGCGCGCGAGCTCCCCCGCGAGCGCACGCGGCCGGAACGGCTCGACCAGCGAGCCGTTCCGGCCGTGCTCGATCACCTCCGGTATCCCGCCCACCCGCGAGGCGACGACCGGGACCCCGGCGGCGAGCGCTTCGAGGAGGATCATCGGGTTCCCCTCCCGCGAGGAGGGGAGGACCATGACGTCCAGCGCGCGCAGGATGTCCGGCATATCGCGTCGCAACCCCAGGAAACGGACCGCGTCGGCGACGCCGTGGTCCGCCGCAGCCCGCCGCAGCCGCTTCTCCTCGCCGCCGACCCCGGCGATCAGCAGGACGATCTCCGGGAACTCTGCACGCAGATGAGAGACGGCCTCGATCAGGTCGCCGATCCGCTTCTCGGGGCGGAGCTTGGCGCCGATCCCGAGGACGGGGCCGCGCCCCGCGATCCCCAGCGCCTGCCGGGTCGCGCCCGGTTCCGCCGCGGCCGCGAAGGGCGCGGGGTCGATCCCGTTCGGGATCGTCATCAGCTTGTGTCGCGGGATCTTCTCGTAACGGGCCAGCTCCCGGGTCGTGTGGTCCGAGACCCCGACCACGCGGTAGTAGGCGCGCGCGATGAGGTGCTCGGCCACCATGTAGCGGAGCTTGTCCGGGAACTCCCGCGCGTGGTCCGTGTGCACCAGCGTCGGGACCCGCGCCAGCGCACCACCCAGCCCCGCGGTCAGCATCGCTTCCGTGTTGTGCGTGTGCACGACGGTCACCGGGTCGCGCCGGAAGGAGGCCCAGAGCCGGCGGAAGGCGAAGTAGTCCGGCCCGGCCGAGCGTTGCTCCAACCGCAGGACCGGGATCCCAGCGTCACGCAGCTCCTCGGCGAACGGCCCCTCCGAGCGGAGGCAGAGGACGCTGACGTCGAAGCGGTCCCGGTCGAGGACCCGCGTGAGCTGGATCACCACCTGCTCCATCCCGCCGAGCTGCAGCCCCGGGACGACCTGGATGAGACGAATCTTCGAACCGCTCATGCCTGTTCGGTGCGCGGCTCGGGAGCAGGGGGGGGCGCCGGGGGCGGGGCGGAACGGGGCGGTGCGGTGTGCTCTCCGCGGGATCGGCCGTCAGGCGGATCGTCGAGCCCGGTGAGGTCGCCCAGGGCCCCGCCGGTCGGCGAGACGACGTCGTCTAGGACGTCGAAATCACGCAGCGCCCCACTGGCCAGCTCCGCAGCCACACCGGGGACGCGGGAGGCGGCGAGTAGCAGAGATTTGATCCCGTTCAAGTGCTTTCTCCAACCACTGATAGAGCGTTTTCGTGCTCGAAAGGCGCGGCGAGGCTCGGCGTATGCAATAGAGGGGCCGGGCACGGCGGGTGGGCGGATCGGATCGGGAAACGGCTTCTTCCTGACTAGCGCCAATACGACCAACGACGCCGCGATTCCCGCGTCGTGGAGCGCGGCTATACCCGCACCTTTCCCCTCAATCGGAGACCAAACGATGGGGCGAGGTTGTGGTGTGGACCCACGGACCGTAGCAGCCCTGCTACACAGAGAGAGGAGGCGAATGAACGCGGAGAGCTCTGATCGGCTGACCATCCTCCACGTCCTGGCGCTGGGACCGGTCGGTGGGTTGCCCCGGGTGGTCGAGGCGCTGGCGCTCGGGCAACGTAGGCAGGGACACGACGTTTACGTCGCGGCGGTGCAGGGGCCGGAGGCGGACGAGGACCACCCGATGTTGCGCAACCTCCGGGATGGCGACGTCAATGTGGTCCCGGTCGTCGTCCCGAACCGGGGTTACCGCCAGGAGTACCGGCAGATCGGCGATCTCTGCCGGCGTCTCTGGCCGCACCTGGTCCACACCCACGGCTACCGCCCCGACCTGATCGGGGGGACGGCCGCGCGGCGGCTGGGGGTGCCAGTGGTCACCACGATCCACGGCTTCACCGGAGGTGGACTCAAGAACCGGTTCTACGAGGCGCTGCAACGACGGTCGTTGCGACGGTTCGACGCCGTCTGCGCCGTCTCCCGCCGCCTCGCCCGCGACCTCGCCTGGGACGGCGTACCCGCCGAGCGGATCCGCGTGGTCCCCAACGGCTGGAACGGCGAGCCGGCGCCACTCGACCGCGCCGCCGCCAGACGCGCGCTCGGGATCACCGGCGACCAGTTCCAGATCGGGTGGGTCGGCCGGCTCAGCCTCGAGAAGGGGCCCGACACCTTGATCGAGGCGCTCGGCCGGCTCGGGCACATCCCCTACGTCGCTTCGTTCCTGGGCGACGGCCCCGAACGGATGCGTCTCGAACGGATCACCTCCGCCTCCCCCCTCGCCTGGCGCGTGCGATGGCACGGGACCGTCCCCGACGCCGGCCGGCTCCTCGCCGCCTTCGACGCCCTGGTCCTCAGCTCCCGGACCGAGGGGATGCCGATCGTGCTCTTCGAGGCGATGGCCGCCGGGGTCCCCGTGATCGCGACCGACGTGGGCGGGGTGCCGGAGGTCGTCACCCCGCGCGAGGCGATCCTCGTCCCGCCAGACGATTCCGACGCACTCGCCCTGGCCATCGAAGCGGTCTACCACGACCGCGCCGCCGCCGCCAACCGCGCCGCCGCCGCGCGCCGGCGCCTGTACGAGGAGTTCGACCTGAGCCGAACCCTCGAACTCTACGAAGCTCTCTATCGCGAACTCCGTCCCGAATACCGCTCTTGGGTGATACGATGACCACGGCCTGGATACTCATCATCGGCGCGGGTGCGCTGGCTTTCTACACCTATTTCGGCTACCCGCTCGTACTCCTGTGCTGGAGCTCCCTCCGTAGGGCGAAGAGGCGGACCACGCCCCCGCCCGACACCGGCGCTGGCGAGGCGCCGCGGGAGTGGCCATACCTCAGCATCACCGTCCCCGTCTACAACGAGGAGGCCCAGATCCGCGGGTTGATCGAGAGTCTGCTGGCCCTCGATTATCCAGAGGATCGCCGGCAGATCCTGATCGTCTCGGACGCCTCGACCGACCGGACCGACGAGATCGTGGCGGAGTACGCCGACCGCGGTGTGGAGCTGCTGCGCATGCCGCGCCGGAGCGGGAAGACCGCCGCCGAGAACGCCGCGCGCGTACACCTGCGCGGCGAGATCGTCATCAACACCGACGCCTCGATCCGGATCGACCCGGCGGCCCCCAAACGCCTGGTCGCACGCTTCGCCGACCCGACCGTCGGGGTCGCGTCGGCCAGGGACATCAGCGTCGCACGTATCGACGGCGATCCCAACGCCGGTGAGTCGGGGTACGTGGGGTACGAGATGAAGATCCGGGAGCTCGAAGACCGCATCTACGGGATCATCGGCGCCTCGGGGTGCTGCTACGCGATCCGCGCCGACCTGCACCGGTTGACCCTGCCGGATGCGCTGAGCCGTGACTTCGCCGCGGCGCTGCACGCCCGCGAGCACGGCTACCGCGCGACCACGGTGAACGACGCGGTCTGCTACGTCCCGCGCGCCGGCTCCCTCCAGCGCGAGTACCGAAGGAAGCTCCGCACGATGATCCGGGGTATGCAGACGCTCCGCTACAAGCGCCACCTCCTCGACCCGCGCCGCTACGGCGTCTTCGCCTGGATGCTCTTCAGCCACAAGATCTGCCGGTGGGCCGTCCCCTGGGCGCTCCTCGGCGCCGCCCTCGGGGTAGCGATCCTGTCGCTCGAGCACACCACCGCCCGCTGGCTCCTCGGCGCCGGGCTCGCCGGCGCACTCCTCGCCTTCGCGGGGTGGCGCTGGCCGGAGGGGAGCAAGCCGCCGCGCCTGCTCGCCCTACCGGCGTTCCTCCTGATCGGGAACCTCGCGGCGATCCACGCCGCCGTCCTGGCTATGAGAGGGGTGCAGAATCCGACTTGGGAACCAACGCGACGTGACGCCGTACCCGCCCCCGCCGCTACCACCCACCGCGGCGCAGGAGGATGACCGGTACGGTGCGGAGCATGATGCGCAGATCTTCCCGCCACGACCGCCGCTCCAGATACTCGAGGTCGAAGGCGAGCTTACGCTCCACATCCTCGAGCGAACGGTCGTAGTGCTGGTTGATCTGCGCCCACCCCGTGATACCCGGGAGGACACGTTGACGCCAGGCGTAGTTCTCGATCCGGTTCCGCAGCTCCATGAAGATCTCGGGCTGCTCCGGCCGAGGACCGACCACGTTCATCTCGCCGCGTAAGACATTGATGAGCTGCGGCAACTCGTCCAGCCGGTAACGACGGAGGAACCGGCCGACCGGGGTCACCCGCGGGTCGTCCGGGGTCGCCCAGACCTGCCGGGTCTCCGGGGTGACGCGCATCGTCCGGAACTTGTAGATCCGAAAGATCTTCCCGCCGTAATCGACCTCGCGCCGGTGGTTCGTCGAGCCCAGCAAGTTGCGGCGCGAGTCCAGCCCCACCCGCGGTTGCGTGAAGAAGATCGGGCCAGGCGAGGAGAGCTTGACCAGGATCGCTATGACGATCATCAACGGGAGCGCCAGGATCAGCCCTAGCAACGCCACGGCCACGTTCAACGCCCGGCACAACCTGTCCTCGCGCGGGATCGGTCCGGCCGGGAGTATGCGCACCGCCTGCACACTCGATTCACCCACCCCACCATTGGTGCCGGAGCGCGGTTCGAGTTCCGTCAGTCGACCCGCGCTCGGAAGAGCTGTCTCCAGTGTCTCCGTTTCACCAATCAGATTGCGCATGGCGGCCGATCCTCTGCAGCGTTATGGGGAACACCGTGCGACGGCCTCGACCAGCAGAGGCCACCCGCCGCGGTGCAACCGCCATGCTTGGATCGGTCGGGGTGTGTGGGGGTGGAAGTGCTATGGGTTACAATGCATTACGGCGATGGCCGTGTGGCTGGGAAACCGGGGGACGGCTCGTTCCGTGGCGCCAGGACGACTGCTGTAGGGGAGCGCCAACACGGGGCCACGAGACGCGCGGCCGACCGGGCCAGGTACCCGGTTCGGCCGCATCCGGTATCACGCCGGCGGCAGCTCCAGCACGAAGTAGAACCTGGTCCCCCATTTCGGATCGGTCTCGAACTCCAGCCGTGAGCCCATCGCCTCTACCAGCCGCCGGGTGATGACCAACCCGAGCCCGCTCCCGGAGAAGTGGTAGCGCTCCTGGCCGGGGGAGCGGCGGAAGGGGCGATAGAGGGAACGCATCACCTGCGGGTCGATCCCCGGGCCGGTGTCGCGGACCGAGAACTCCAGGCGCCGTGGTCCGATGGGGCGCGCCACGATCTCGACGAGCCCCTCCTCGGTGAACTTGAGCGCGTTCGTCGTCAGGTTGAGGAGCGCGCGGCTCAGCGCGACGGGGTGGCCGCGGCGCAGGTCGACCGCCGGCGGGAAGAGTCGCAGCGCCAGCCCCTTCTCCTCCGCCATCGGCTGGACGATGTCGCGGACCGAGTCGAAGATCTCGGCGACCGAGAAGTCGGTCGTCTCGCGCTCCATGAGCTGGTCGCCGCCCCGGGCGAACTCGATCATGTCACTCGCCATGGAGAGGAGCCCCAGCGCGGCGCTGTAGATGATGCCGAGCTGGCGCCGCTGCACCTCGTTGACCTCGCCGCTGCGCTCCTGGAGGAGGACCTCGGAGAGGAAGAGGATCGAGGTGAGCGGGGAGCGCAGGTCGTGCGCGACCTCGACGAGGAGCTCGAAGCTGGTCGGCATCGAGAGGTAGGCCGCGAAGTCGTCGCACCACCTGGGCGCGAGCGCCTCCTCGACCCGCTCGAACGCGTCCAGCCACTCGAGCATCTCCGCGGCGGGCGGCGGGTCCTCGCGCCAGAGGGCTAGGGTGGTGTGGCGGAGTAGGTCGAGTAGACGACGTCGTTCGACCCGGCCGATCGCGGTCCCCGGGACCACCTCCTCCGGCGCCGCCGTCCCCGCGACCGCCCGCGCCAGGAGGATCAGCGTGTCGGCCAGCTCGGAGCCGCAGGCCCCCTGGCAGCCCGAAGACTCCAGCCGCGCCATGAGCTGGCGAGCTGCGGCACGCAGCCACGGCTCGCGGATCGCCGTCCAGAGGTCTGCTGCTCCTGCTACATCAGTTACCGTTGCCACGACATCATCGCCGCCGCACGCAATGTACGAGGTGTGCAGCGGCACTGCCCCCTGTGGGGGTGCTACCTGTTCGATCCTCACTTGGGGCTGATGATGGTGTTGCGCTGGAGACCGTGCTTCTCCATGAGCCGATAGAGGGTGGTACGGTCCACACCCGCCAACCGGGCCGAGCGCGACATGTTGCCGCCGGCGCGGTCGATGATCCAGCCGAGGTACCCCTGCTCGAACTGCGAGATGACGCGCTCCCGGGCGACGTGGTACGGCTCGTCGTAGAACTTGATCTCGCAGCTCCCCGGCGCGCTCCCCTGAACCGCCTTCTTGATGTCGACGAAGGGGAGGTCTTCCGGCTGGATCTCGCACCCCGGCTCGAGGAGTACGACCGCGTGCTCCATCACGTTCTGCAACTCGCGCACGTTCCCGGGCCAGGGCTGCGCCTGCAGGAGCTCGATCGCGGCTTTGCTGAGGGTCGGGAGCTTCGCGCCCGGCTCGCGGTGCCGCGCCCAGTAGTACGCCAGGAAGTGGTTGGCCAGGATCGGGATGTCGGCCAGCCGCTCACGCAGGGGAGGGACGCGGATCGGGACGACCCGGAGGCGGTAGTAGAGGTCCCGGCGCAGGATCCCCTCCTCGACCGCCTGCTCGGGGTCGCGGTTCGTCGCGGCGATGAACCGGACGTTGACCACCGCGTCGGTCGACTCGCTCCCCACCCGCCGCACCACCCCGTCCTGCAGGACCCGCAGCAGCTTGGCCTGGATCGCCTGCGACATCTCGGTCAGCTCATCGAGGAAGAGCGTCCCGCCGTTGGCGGTCTCGAGGAGCCCGGCCTTGTCGCGGATCGCGCCGGTGAAGGCACCCTTCACGTGCCCGAACATCTCCGACTCGAGGAGGGTCTCGGGGAGCGCGGCGCAGTTGACCGCGACCATCGGCCGGCTGCTCCGGCGGCTGTGCCGATGGATGAACTGCGCGATCATCTCCTTCCCCGTCCCGCTCTCGCCGGTGATGAAGACGCTCGCATCGGTTCGCGCGACCTTTCGCGCGAGCTCGATCACGTTCACGAAGGCCGGGGACTGGCCGAGGATCGTCAGCTTCTCCGAATGGCCGTGCTCCTCCCGCAGCTCGGCCTGCTGCTGGCTCGTCTCCCGCGCGACCAGCACCATGTGCGCCGCGCGGCCGACCAGGATCAGCAGGTGCCCGGCCGAGAAGGGCTTCGGCAGATAGTCCCACGCACCGGCACGCAACGCCTCTACGCTCGAAACCACCGAGGGGTTGCCGGTCATGACTATCACCAGCGTCTCCGGCCGCTTCTGCAGCGCCGCCGCGAGCAGCTCCGTGCCGGGGACCTGGCTCATGTAGAGGTCGAGGAGGACGATGTCGAACGCCCGCCGCTCGAGTAGCTGGCGGGCGTCGTCGCCACGACCACAGATCGTGACGTTGTAGCCCTCGCCCCTCAACAAACTGGCACAACTCTCACGTAAGGTGTGTTCATCATCGACGATCAGGATCTCGATCGTCGCCTTCTGATCGGTCGTGATGGGTAGTGGCTTCGTCGCGGGGAGTTGGTCCCGGGCCGCACCGGTACCGGTTCTCATCTGGGCACGACGAGTGCCCGTGAGCGGGTTGGTCACCTACTCACCTCCGTGAAGTTGTTGATTGTGGCTTGAAGAATTCGAGGCGGACAGCGCCTCCGAGGCTCCCGCGTAAGAGCCGAAAAAAGACCTGCGGCGGTCGTGTGATTGCAAAAGAAAAGGGGCAAAGCTCAGCGGTGCGTTGCCCCGGCGCGGCAGATGCATTTTCCCGGCCACTGTTACGGTAGGCCGGCAGCACCCGCTGCATCATGTCATCATACAGCGTTTCGGCGATTCATACCAGGGGGGGGTGCACCCCATGCCCGGCTTGTCTTCCGGGCGGTGGGTGGGATAGCTTATGATCATGCACACCCGTGAGTTACTCTACGAGACGACGCTGCGCGGGGCGCGGCCGCTCCTGCGGCTAGCCGCACCGTTCCACCCCAAGCTGGCCCGTGGCCTGGCAGGCCGGAGTGTGGCGGCCAGTCGACTGGTGGAGTGGGCAACTGAGGCACGGGAGCAACACCGCCCGCTGGTGTGGGTGCACGCGCCCTCCGTCGGGGAGGGGCTCATGGCGCAAGCGATCATCGGCGCGCTACGCGAGCGGTACCCCGACGCGCAGGTGGTCTTCACCTTCTTCTCCCCCTCCGCCGAACGGATCGCGCCGCGCGTCGGCGCCGACTTCGCCGGCTACCTCCCCTGGGACCTCACGAGCGAATCGCGCCGCGCGCTCGCCGCCCTCCGGCCCGACCTCATCGCCTTCGTCCGGACCGAGATCTGGCCGGTCCTGGCCCGCGAGGCCAAACGCCAAGGTACCCGACTCGCGCTGGTCAACGCGGTCCTCGCCGCCGGATCGAGCCGGCTCCGCGGCCCCGCCCGCTTCCTCCTCGGCCCCGGCTACCGGCGCCTCGACCTCGTCGGCGCCGTGGCCAAGGGCGATGCCGAACGGTTCGCCTCGCTCGGCGTCCCCCCGGAGCGCGTCCAGGTCACCGGCGACGCCCGCTTCGATCAGGTCTGGGCCCGCATCGCGGCGCTCGGCGGCGACACCGCCCTCATCGAACGGCCGCTACTGCGCCGGCTCCACGACCCGAACGTCGAGACCCTCGTCGCCGGCTCGACCTGGCCCGCCGACGAGGCGCTCCTCGTCCCCGCCTGCGCGCGCGTGCTCGACAAAGTGCCGATCCGCCTGATCATCGCGCCGCACGAGCCGACCCCAGCCCACCTCGCCGGGCTCGAGGCCCGGCTGAAACAGGCCGGGTTGCGGCACGCGCGGCTCGGTGAGATCGAGTCGAACGACGCCCCGCTCCCCCAGGTCGTCGTGGTCGACCGCGTCGGCGTCCTCGCCGAGATCTACGCGGTCGCGCGGATGGCGTACGTGGGCGGCGGGTTCGGCAACGCGGGGCTGCACTCCGTCATCGAGCCGGCCGCGCTCGGGGTGCCGGTCCTCTTCGGCCCGCGCCTCGGCAACTCCCTCGAAGCCGACGACCTCGCCCGCGCCGGCGGCGGGAAGATCGTCTCGGGCGAGGCCGCGCTCTACGCGGCGATCGCACGCTACGCCCTCCGCCCGGTCGAACGAGTCGAAGCCAGCGCCGCGGCCAAGATCTTCGTCCGCTCCCGGCTCGGCGGCGCCGCCCGCAACGCCGAACTCCTGCTCTCTCTCCTCGGCCAGCCCGTCCCCGGTACGGCTACCTGATCGTGGCGGTCGGGGGTAGATACACCGGAACGGTGCGCGGCCGACCGACGCCCGACGATCGCACCACCTTCGTCCAACACCCCCTCCGGCCCCTGGAGGAGGGAAGGGAGGAACCATGCAGGTCACGATAAAGCTCCCCGCCCCCCTGCGCGACTGCTGCGGCGGGATGGAATCGATAGAGGTCGAGGCGCGGACCATCGAGGCCGCGCTCGCTGCGGCATCCACGCAACACCCACTGTTGCAGCGACACCTCTACACCGAGGCCGGCGCGCTCCGCCCCGATGTGGACATCCTCTTGAACGACGACGTCGTCCGCGACCCCCAGGGCGCCACCACCCTCGCGCCGGGGGATACGATCGCCATCGCGCCGAGGGGCGCCACGGGAGCGGCAGCGCCCGCGACGGCGAGGCGGACGACGTCGTCTACCGGAGCAACCCCCGACGGCGCCCGCGCCACCGAGCCGGCGGTCCACCCCTCCGGGCTCTCGCAGGAAGAGATCATCCGCTATAGCCGGCACATCACGCTGCCAGAGGTCGGGTGGGAGGGCCAGCGCAAGCTGCGCGCGGCGCGGATCCTGCTCGTCGGCGCCGGCGGGCTGGGCTCACCCCTCGGACTCTACCTCGCCGCGGCCGGGGTCGGGACCATCGGGATCGTCGAGTTCGACGACGTCGACCTGACCAACCTGCAGCGCCAGGTCCTCTACGGGGTAGACGACGTGGGGCGCCCCAAGCTCGAGGCGGCGATGGCTCGGATCCGGGCGCTCAACCCCCACGTCGAGGTGGTACCGCACCCGGTCCGGCTCACCAGCGAGAACGCTCTCGAGATCCTGGCGCAGTACGACCTGGTGGTGGATGGATCCGACAACTTCCCGACACGCTACCTCGTCAACGACGCCTGCGTCCTCCTCGGGAAGCCGTTCGTCTACGGGGCGATCCTGCGCTTCGAAGGCCAGATCTCGGTCTTCGGCGCCAAGGACGGCCCCTGCTACCGCTGCCTCTTCCGGGAACCACCGCCGCCCGGACTGGTACCCAACTGTGCAGAAGGCGGCGTGCTCGGCGTGCTCCCAGGGATCGTCGGGACACACCAGGCGCTCGAGGCCATCAAGTTGATCCTCGGTGTCGGCGAACCACTCAGCGGCCGGCTCCTCCTCTTCGACGGCCTCGCCATGCGGTGGCGCGAACTACGCCTCCGCAAGAACCCGAACTGCCCGGCCTGCGGCGAGCGGCCGAGCATCACCAAACTGATCGATTACGAAGTGTTCTGCGGATTGAAACCGAGTTCGGAAATGGAAGACACGATCCCCGAGATCACGCCGACGGAGCTCAAGGCACGGCTCGACCGGGGGGACCGGCTCCAGATCATAGACGTGCGCGAGCCGTACGAATGGGAGATCGCGAACCTGGGCGAGCTGGGCGCGCGGCTCATCCCGCTGCGGGAGCTCCCGGAGTTCATCGGGGAGCTCGACCGGGAGAGCGAGATCGTCCTGCAGTGCCGTTCCGGCGGCCGGAGCGCCCGGGCGCTACGCCAGCTCCGCGAGGCCGGGTTCCACCGGCTCCTCAACCTCAAGGGGGGGATCCTGGCCTGGGCGGATGAAGTCGATCCCTCGTTGCAGAAGTATTGATGACCGGACCACTACGCAGGCATAGACGGCGTCGCCTGCGCGCGCTCGGGCTCCGCTTCGGCACGCCCCTCCTCCTCGGGGTCGGTGCGCTCGTCCTCACGCAGCGCGGCCAGTTCGGCCGCATCGCGGAGACGCCGGCGGGCGTGAACGGAGCTGCGGGCGCGGCGAGCAACGTCGAAACTGTAGACGACGTCGTTTTCGACAACTTCCCGCTCCCACCCACTCCAGCCGATCCGCCCGCGCCCGCAGCGCGAGACGAGAACCCTGCCGCGCCGGCCGTCCTGGTCGGCGCGAACCGTTTTCCGCACCCCCCCGCGCCGCTGACGCCGAAGCCGGAGGCCGTGCGCGGGATCTACCTGAACGCCTGGGCCGCCGGCTCCACGAAGCGCCGCGCCGAGCTCATCGCGCTGGCCTCCTGGTCCGAGATCAACACCTTCGTCATCGACATCAAGGAAGGCGGCGAGGTCAGCTACCAGTCGGGGGTGGGGGTGGCGCGCGCGATCGGGGCGGTACGCTCCTACATCCCCGACCCGCGCAAACTCATCGCCGAGCTCCGGGCTGCGGGGATCTACCCCATCGCGCGCATCGTCGTCTTCAAGGACCCGGTGCTCGCCGAGAGGCGCCCGGACCTGGCGATCCAGACCGAGGATGGCCAGGTCTGGCAGGATGACAAGGGGGTGAAGTGGGTCGACCCCTACAACCGCGAGGTCTGGGACTACAACATCGCCCTCGCCCGTGAGGCGGTCCTCCTCGGCTTCTCCGAGATACAGTGGGACTACGTCCGCTTCCCCGACGTCCCGGCGCGTTACCTCAAGGACGCGGTCTTCCCGGCGCGCAACGGCCGCTCGATGAGCCAGGCGATCCGGGAGTTCCTGCGCTACTCGCGGGAGGAGCTGGCCGACCTCGGCGTCCCCATCACCGCCGACGTCTTCGGGCTCACGGTCTCGGTGGGGAACGACCTCGGGATCGGCCAGCGGTGGGAAGACCTCGCAGATGTGACCGACGCGCTCCTCCCGATGGTCTATCCGTCCCACTTCGCCCGCGGCTCCTATGGGATCCCCGTGCCGAACGCCGATCCGTACCGGACGGTGCGGACCGCGCTCGAGTTCGCCGTCCGCCGCTCCGCCCGGATCGAGGGGGCCGCCCGGATCCGCCCCTGGCTGCAGGACTTCTCGCTCGGCTGGCCGAACTACGGCCCCGCCGAAGTCAGGGCCCAGATCCAGGCGACGTACGACGCCGGGCTCACCGAGTGGATCCTCTGGAACCCCGCGAGCCGCTACACCAGCGCCGCGCTCGCGCCGAAGTTCGGGCCGCCACCGGAGCTGCCGCTCCCGAGTCATATCGCCCCTACGGAGCCGGAGTCCGTGCAGATCCGGATCCCGACACCGAAACTGCTCGGCGAGCCCGTCAGGGGGCAGTCTCCCCGACCCGACAGCAGCGGAAGCGAACGCGACGGCTAGCCGGCCCGATCGAGCGCCGGCCGGCAGCACAGTCGTGGCGCGCGTACGACAGCTGCGGCGGCCAGTCCGCGGCCGCCGCAGCTGAACTGGCCTCCTCACTCCCCCCGAAGTCGTTCTCCTCCTACCGACCTACACCGCCCGGCGCCGCGACGGTACCCGGCTTGCTGAACGCAGCACCGATCGCTTTGCGCCCGCGGTGAACCATTTACCGAGGATAAGTGAGACCGACTGATGCCGAAGCACGTCCCCACCGATCCCGAACGGCACGACCTGGTCATCTCGTCGGCTTCGAAACAACCAGCAGCATTCCATGTAGGCGACGACTTCGAGGAACTACCCCCGGTCGACGAGACGACGTCGATGGAAATCCGCCGCGCGCTGGGGGCGATCCGCCGCTACAAGTGGTGGATCGCCGCCACGGTCGTGCTCGGCACCGCGGCGGGCGCGGGGATCGGCGCCTACCTCCCGGCGGAGTACGAGGCGCGTTCCACCATCTGGGTCGAGGTTCCGGCTCAGGGAGAGGCGGCGCAGCAGGGGCCGATCCGCGCCGGGCAGCTCCTACAGGCCGCCGGGTGGATAGACCTGCTCCGTTCCTACGTCGTCCTCGACAACGTCGTCCAGGAGCTGAAGCTCTTCCTCCACCCCGCCGAACGCGCCGACTCGACGCTGTTCGAAGAGTTCCAGCTCGCGGAGAAGTTCCGGCCGGGGAGCTATACCCTGACCATCTCCGAGGATGGCGAACGCTTCACCCTTACCGGTAAAGACAAGGAGATCATCCAGACGGGGGTGGTCGGGGACTCGGTCGGGCAGGCGCTCGGCTTCGTCTGGGTGCCGCCCGCGAGCGGGCTCACGCCGGGCCGGTCGATCAAGTTCGTCGTCTCCAACCCCCGCGACATCGCGCGGCGGCTCGGGCAGAACATCACCCCGGTGATGACCACCCCAAACTTCCTCCGCATCCAGCTCACCGGCTCCGATCCCGACCAGATCGCCGCCACGGTCAACGCGGTCACCAGGCGGCTCGTCGATATCGCGACCGAGATGAAGAACGCCAAGCTGAACGAGCAGGCGGCGCTGCTCTACGAACAGCTGCAGCGCGCGGAGGAGCGGTTGCGCCAGGCCGACAACGAGCTCGAGAGCTTTCGCATCGCCACGATCACCGAGCCGACCGAGCGCGCCACTCCGGTCGCGCCGGGGCTCGTGCAGACCCGCGACCCGGTCTTCAACAACTTCTTCGACATGAAGATCGAGCAGGACCAGATCCGTCGTGACCGGGACGCGATCATGCAGGTCCTGAACCGGACCGGTGACGGGCCGATCTCGGTCGCGGCGCTCGAGTACATCGGCGCGGTCCGCAACTCCTCGGAGCTCTCGGCCGCGCTCAAGACCCTGACCGAGCTCCGGACCGAGCTCCGCGCGCTCCAGACACAGTACACCGACGAGCACCCGGCCGTCCGTGCGCTCCTGGACAGGATAGCGATCCTCGAGCGCGAGACGATCCCGTTCCTCGCCCGTGCGCTGATCGCCGAGCTCGACAACCGCTACGCTCAGATCGAGGCGAACGTGCGCGCGGCGTCGGCCGAGCTGCAGCAGATCCCCGCCCGGCAGCTCCAGGAGGCGCAGCTCACGCGCCAGATGCGGATGGCGGAAGAGCTGTACAGCAGCCTGCGCATGCGCTACGAGACGGCGCGCCTGGCGGCGGCGAGCAGCATCCCGGACGTACGGATCCTCGAGTGGGCGATCGCGCCCCGCCGGCCGGTGGTCGACATGCAGGTCAGGGTCATGCTGATGGCCTTCGCCGGGAGCCTCGCCCTCGGCTTGCTCGGCGCGGTGCTGCGCGACCGCTTCGACCCGCGGATGCGCTACCCGGAACAGGTGACCCAGGGGATGAACCTCAAGATCCTCGGCGCGGTGCCCTACATCAAGGAGGCGCGCGGGAAGGGGGCGACGGATACCAATCAGGTGATCGAGGCGTTCCGCGAACTGCGCCTCAGTCTGCGGCACGCCTACGGTACCGCCGGGCCACTGGTCACCGTGATCACCAGCTCGGGGAGCGGTGACGGCAAGTCCTTCATCTCCGGGAACCTCTCCCTCTCCTTCAGCGACCAGGGACACCGTACCCTCCTGATCGACGGCGATATCCGGCGCGGCAGCCAACACCGGCTCCTGGGGCTGACCGGCAAGCCCGGGCTGACCGACTACCTGACCGGCGAGGCGCAGCTCGACGAGGTGATCAGGAGCACCCCCTTCCACCACCTCCACCTCCTCCCCTGCGGGACCCGGCTCCAGGGAGGCGTCGAGCTGCTCGGCTCCCGCAAGATGTCGGAGTTCCTGGGCGAGATACGCAAGCGGTACGACGTGATCATCATCGACTCGCCCCCGCTCGGCGCCGGCGTCGACCCGTTCGTCCTCAGCACGATCGCGGGGCATATGCTCCTCGTCCTGCGCACCGACTACACCGACCTGCAGTTCACCGAGGCCAAGCTGGCGATGTTCGACCGGCTCCCGGTCAGGATCCTAGGCGCTATCCTCAACGCGGTGCCGGCGCGGGGGGCGTACCGCTATTACAGCTACATCGCGGGTTACGAAGAGGTGGGCGAGGAGGGGAAGCTGGTGATGGCGGCGGACAGGCTGATCGAGGCGGGGCACGGGGGGTGAGACGGGGCGCCTGGAGCGGAAGGGGAGTACACACCCCGCCGTGGCGATGCCGGAGTTATCAGTAACTGTACACCAGCGCGGAGCCGGGGGCCGCGCGGGAGCGTCGTAGTGCGACCGTCGCCCGGACGAGGAGCTCGATCGGTTGGATGGCCGAGGCCGCGAGGTCCCGCACCGCGCAGAGCCCCGCCCGCCCCACCCTCTCCCCCGGCCCCACCTCCGCCAGCGCCGCCTCCAGCCGGGCCGTGATCCGCCTGGCCAGGGCCATCCCACCCGCCGGATCGGTCGCGGGGGCGAGCACCGCGAAGTCGCGCGGGCCGAGCCGGCCCACGACGTCCCCCGCCCGGCACCCCTCCCTGATCACCCGGGCGATCCGCCGCGCCGGGAACTCCGCGCCCCCCGCCCCACCCCCCTCCGGTCCCCCCGGCCCCAGCACCACGCACGACAGCGGCAGCCGGTACCGCTTCGCCACCGCCCCCTCCTCCCGGACCCGACGCAGCACCCCCCGCACGTTGTAGAGCCCGGTCTGCGGATCGATCAGCCCCTCCTCCCGGCTGCGCGCCAGCCCGAGCCGCAGGTGCACGTACCGGGCGAGCTGCAGCATGAACGCTTCGGTGTCGAACGGGAAGCCGATCACCTCCCATGCCCCGGCGCGCAGCGCCTCCAACCGCTCCCGGCGCGTGGCTCGGCGCGATGTCACCAGGAAGAGCGGTGTGTCCGACGCCGCCTCGAGCGTGGCGAGCTCCCGGCAGAACTCCATCCCCGGACCGGCGAGGTCGAGGTCGAAGGCGACGAAGATCAGGTCGGGGCGGGCGGCTATCGTACGGTCGAGCGCCTGGACCGCGGTGTACGCCCGCAGCACGGCGTACCCTTCCGACGTGAGGACGCTCTCCAGCGAGCGGGCAAGCCACTCGTGACCGCTCGCCAGCAGGGCGAGTGGGAGCGGCGGTGACGAGGTCACTGTGTTGTCTACCACCGGTAACTACTATCCACCGATATCGGCTGACTCGTTCACGCCCGCGCTGAGCGCCGCCAGGGTCGTGTTCACGAAGGGAACCGGGATCCTAGATCAGGCATTAAGAAACGCCTGGCACCGAATCGACGCCCGGACCATGTACCCCGGGGATCCGGCCGGCGCCAATGCACGTTCCATGCACGGCGGCACCGATCGGGGAGCGCCATTCGGCGCGTCCGGATTGCAGCAACCCCAATCCCTTTGTAGCGATATCGCAACGCCGAGCATACGGCCGACGCTCTCGGCCGTGTTAGCTAACTCTGCCTGTGTCAAATACATTTACGCCCGACAATCGAGCTGCTACGCTCCTCGGAGAGACGGTATCGTCTTTGATTGTAGCCAGATGGCCTAACCCGCTCGGCTGGGTCGACCTCGTCACCTGTCCGGGGCGTCGGCCGCAGGTGCAGCCGAGTCTAGACCGCCAGGAGCGAGGAGATGCTCTGCAGCAGCTGCACACAGATCCAGATAGCTATCCTCAGGAGGACGGGTCGGCCATTCCTACGTGGAGTCTGGGAAGAAAGACGCCTCGAGCCGTTGATCTGCGCGCGCTGCGGCGCCGTACTCCCCGAGCGCGACGATACCGGTCAACTACTCGACAAACTAGGCCAGCTTTCCCGGTTCGGATTGGCCGGTAGCATCCGTCCACTCCTAGGAGTGAAACACCCAAACACCGATGCGGAGTCAAGTATATGTGCGGAGTCTTAGGGTATGTGGGTAATCGAGAGGCGATACCGTTGCTCCTCGGCGGGCTGCGGCGACTCGAGTATCGCGGCTACGACTCGGCCGGGATCGCGCTCTCGCAGTCCGGCGAGACCGCCGACACCCTGGAGGCGATGCGCGGCGCTCCGCCTCTTCGGCATCTTCCTCGGCCAGGCCCGCCGCGGACCTACTAGCGAATCGACGATGCTGGTACGGGACATGCAACGCATCCCCGACGCTCCTCTCGCCGCTGGTCACCATGATCCCGCTCCAGCTCCTGGCGTACCACATCGCCGTGCTGCGCGGGTGCGACGTGGACCTGCCGCGCAACCTGGCCAAGAGCGTGACCGTCGAATGACCCCCGCATCGTGCGGGTTCCCTGGACAGACCACCTAGCTGGAGGGTGAGATGCAAAGAGCTATGCGCCGGCTGGCCCTAGCCATGCTGACCACGTTCGCCTGGACCGGGACCGGCTGGCCGCAGCTCGACTCCTACCAGAACGGGGCGCGGCTCCTCATGACCAGGGCCGAGCTCGAGTCGCTCCGCGCGCAGTACACCCAGCTCGCGAGTGCGCACGACGCGAAGCCCGAGACGAGAGCGCTCGCCAGGATCGAGCTCGAGCTCATCCAGTCCCGGCTCGAGCGCGGCGACTTCCAGGCGGGCGACCAGATCTCCGTCACCGTTCACGGGCAGGACCAGCTCACCGGTACCTTCACCGTGGTTTCGACCCCGACCGGCGTCGCGCTCCGCCTCCCCCAGCTCGGCGACATCCCGCTCGACGGGGTGCTCCGCTCCGAGGTCGAGGCACACCTCCGCGCCGGGATCGCCCGCTACATCCGCGACCCCGTGGTCCACGCCGAGTCGACGATCCGCCTCTCGGTCCTCCAGGGGGTGGAACGACCCGGCTTCTACAGCGCCGGCGCGGAAGACCTCCTGACCGACGTCCTGATGCTCGCCGGTGGCCCGCGCCCGCAGGCCAAGCTCGACAAGATCCGGATCGAGCGCGGGAAGGAGAAGATCTGGACCGGCGAGGCACTGCAGCAGGCGATTGCCCAGGGCCGCACCCTCGATCAGCTCAGTCTCCGCGCCGGCGACCGGGTCATCATCCCGATCCAGGAAGAGCGCCGCTGGCTGACGGTCCTCCAGGCGACTTCGATCATCATACCGGCGATATTTGCGTTGTCGCGGGTGTTTTGATCAGGGGTCAGGGTTCAGGGGTCGGGGGCCAGGGATCAGGGTTTGGGGGTTGGCAATTGGGGTTCGGGATTTGGGGGATGGGGTGGGTGGCGCGGCTGTGGTTCGCGAGCGCTTTGGGGAGGTGGACAGGGGGATCGGGGGGCGCGGGTAGGCGTCCGGGTGCGGTGTGTGTATTGGTGTGTGGACAATGGCGCTTGCTGATACCGAACGCGTCTGCATGATACCTGGAGCGTAGGTGCGGGGTACTCCCCTGTAGCGGAGTTGCGCAGGAGGGAGCGGAGACCCCGCAGGGGCGGAGCACGCCACCCCGAGGAGGCTCCGCGACCGGGTGCCCGGAGCGGAAGGGGAGTACACCCCGCCGGAGCGTTGCCCGAGCTACCAGATTTGATATCGTTCGCCCAGCAATACCGCGCCCGCGTTGCCGCTGGGCTCATACCGAGTTCGGCTATCCAGACATCGTTCCAGTACAACACCACCCTGAATCCCGAATGCCGCATCCCGAATCCCGTACCTACGCTCCAGGCACGAAACAACCGTATTCGGTATGATATGAGGCTGGACCGCGCGCCGGTCCGGTGGTATGCATTACGGATGACCAGAGATGTAGCCGAGACCGCGCTGTTGGAGGCGGTGCGCAGCGGTAGCGGTCGCGACATCCGCGCGATCCGCTTCAAGGACAACCGCGTCCGCCTCCTCTCCCTCTCCCGGGACGGCGCCACCCTCTACCTGCACCGGAGCTTCCGCGACGCGCCGGCCGTGGTAGTCGACGCCATCGCGACCTTCCTCCGCGCCCGCCCCGGCACCGCGGCCTCCGCCGCCGCGAGCGCCAGGATACGCGGCTGGGCCGCCGCCGCGGCGAAGGCGACGAACATCACCGGTAGCCCCGGGCACACCGGCCCGGCGGCCGCACCCCGCGCGCCGCGCCCCGGGCCGTGCTGCGGGACCCCCGCGCAGCGTCGCTTCCTCGCGGAGCTCTACCGCGACCTCAACCACCGCTACTGCGCCGGCCGCCTCCCGGCGGAGCTGCCGCTCCGTTTCAGCAACCGTATGCGACGCCGGCTCGGCCACGTCCGCTGCCACCGCACCCCGACCGGTGAGCGGACCGTCGTCGAGCTCGCCCTCAACATCGACCTGATGGCCGAGGGGAACGAGCGCCAGCTCCGCGAGACGATGCTGCACGAGCTCGCGCACGTCGAGGCCTGGCTCCTGCACGGCGACCGCGGCCACGGCCGGCACTGGCGGCGGATCGCCCGGCGGCTGGGGTGCCCGCCGCGCGCCTGCACCGCCGCCCCGGTACCCCTCCGCCGCCCGGGGAGCCGGCCGACCACCAGGGTGCCGCCCGGACACCTCGTCGTCTGAAAGCACACCCCTTGACGAGCGGGCGACCGCCGTGTTATCTCTCATCATATGTCCAACAACGCGCATACCTACGCCTTTTACCTTTATTATTACTTCGCGACCCGTGACACGGGCCGTGGAGACCGGCGTATGCGCGTCTGAAGCATACAGGATTCGGCACCACGATCGGCCCGTGCAAGAGTCACGGGCCGATTTTTTTGTCCCCCACAGCAGCAGGTTGGCAATGATCATCGTAACGCGTCCGGGTATCAGTGACGGCGAGCTGGACCAGATCCGAGAACATATCGAGGCGAACGGCCTCCGTACCCACCTCTCGCGCGGCGCCGAGCGCGTGGTCATCGGGTGCATCGGTGACGTGGCGGTACTCCGGGAAGAGTCGCTGCGGCGGCTCCCGGGCGTCGAGTCGGTGGTCAGGGTGGGGAAGCCCTACAAGCTCGTCTCGCGCGAGTTCGTGGCCGAGCGGACCGTCGTCCGGGCGGGCGACGGCCCGGGGATGACGATCGGCGGCGAGGAGGTGGTGGTGATCGCGGGGCCGTGCTCCGTCGAGGGGGGCGAGATGCTGCGCGAGACCGCGGCCGCGGTCCAGGCGGCCGGCGCGACGATCCTGCGTGGCGGCGCCTTCAAGCCCCGCACCTCGCCTTACGCCTTCCAGGGGCTCGGTAAGGTCGCGCTCGAGCTGCTGGCCGAGGTCCGCGCCGAGACCGGGATGCCGGTCGTGACCGAGGTGATGGACACCCGCCAGGTCGAGCTCGTCGCCGAGTACGCCGACATGCTGCAGATCGGCGCCCGTAACATGCAGAACTTCCCGCTCCTGGCCGAGGTGGGCAAGACCCGGCGCGCGGTCCTCCTCAAGCGCGGGCTCTCCGCGACGATCAAGGAGCTGCTCATGGCCGCGGAGTACATCATGGCCCAGGGCGCGAAGGAGGTGATCCTCTGCGAGCGGGGGATCCGGACCTTCGAGACCGCGACCCGCAACACCCTCGACCTGGCCGCGATCCCGGTCCTCAAGGCGGAGACGCACCTCCCGGTCATCGTCGACCCGAGCCACGCCGCCGGTAAGGCCGACCTGGTCGCGCCGCTCGCCTACGGCGCCATCGCCGCCGGCGCCGACGGCCTGATCGTCGAGGTGCACCCCTGCCCGGAGCAGGCGCTCTCCGACGGCGACCAGTCGCTCACCTTCCCGGCCTTCGCCGAGCTGATGCAGGGTCTCGCGCCGTTCGTCCGGGCGGCCGGCCGGACGCTCCCGGCCGTCGAACTCGCAGGGGCGGGCGCATGAGCAACGAGCTGGAACGGCTCCGCGGTGAGATCGAGCAGGTCGATGCGGAGATAGTTCGGCTGATCGCCCGGCGCGTCGAGATCGCCCGCTCGATCGGCGAGGCCAAACGGGCCGCGGGGCTACCCACCCTGGATCCGGCGCGGGAGGCGCATCTCCTGCGCCGGATCGGAACCCTCGCCCGCGAGGCGGGGCTCGAGCCCGAAGAGCTGCGCGCGGTCTTCTGGCAGCTGATCTCGATGACTCGCCGGGCCCAGACCGGAGAGTTCTGATGTTGACCGGCATCGTGGCGATCACCGGGCTCGGGCTGATCGGCGGGTCGCTCGCCAGGGACCTGGCCGCGCGCGGCGTCGCGGTCCTCGGCTACGACCCGGACCCGGATACCGTCCGGGCCGCGCTCGACGCCGGTGTCATCGCCGGTACCCTCGACCCCGACCTCGGCGGGGTCGAGGAGGCCGAGGTGCTGATCGTCGCGGCGCCGGTCGGACGGGCGCCGGGGATCCTCGCCGCCGCGGCCCACCGGCTCGGCAAGCTGCGGCTCGTCACCGACGTCGGGAGCACGAAGCTGGGGATCGCCCGGGCCGCGGAGGCGGCGGGGCTCGCCCGGAACTTCGTCGGGGGACACCCGCTGGCCGGCGACCACCGCGCGGGTTGGGGCGCCTCGCGGACCGGGCTCTTCCAGGGCGCCCGCGTCTTCCTCTCGCCCACCCCCGCCACCACCCCGGCCGCGCTCGACCGCGCCCGCGAGCTCTGGAGCTCCCTCGGCGCGCGGATCGAAGAGATCGACGCCGCGACGCACGACCGCGAGATCGCCTGGGTCAGCCACCTCCCCCAAACCGCCTCCACCGCCCTCGCCCTCGCCCTCGCCGGCGCGGGGATCGGACCCGAACGACTCGGGCCCGGCGGCCGCGACCTCACACGGCTCGCGGGGAGCTCGCCCACGATCTGGACCGAGATCGCCCTGGAGAACGCCGCGGAGATCGCACCGGCCATCCAGGAGCTCGAACACCGACTCCACTCCATACGCCGCGCGCTCGAGGACCGGGACGAACGGGCGATACGCGAGTTCTTCACCCGCGGCAGGGAGTGGTTTGGGGGGAGTTGAGGGGGCGAGCCCTCCGATCCGCTTCCCGACCAGCCCTGCGCGGAACGGATCCTGCAACAGCCGCGGCGGAGGTCGGTGCGGAGCTATGTCTTTTTGCGTCAAGTAGGAACGCCACGGCGGGATCCGTAGACACTCGCCCGGCGTATTACTATATTATGGGATCATCACTGGCCCTGCGGCGCCGGTCCAGACTGGCGCCGGGGGGCCGGTCTAGTTATATGATGCCGCCACCGGTTCACCGGCCCGGCGGTTTTTTCACCGATCGTTGCGGGAGTGGGCAATGCTCGAAGAGATCAAGAGCAAGATATCCGCGGAGTTGGAGCGTCTGGGCTATGAGCTCAACGTCACCTTGCCGCTTGCGATCCGCAAGGCCGTGGAGCTGGGTGACCTGCGGGAGAACGCGGAGTATCACGCCGCGCTCGAACGCCAGCAGTTCGTCCAGGCCCGTATCGGACACCTGACCCAGCGGATGCAGGAGCTCTCTCAGATCGACGTCGCCACGATCCCGTCCGACCGGGTGGGGTTCGGCTCCAAGCTCCGCGTCCGCAACCTCGCCACGGGCGACGAGTTCGAGTACACGATCGTCGCGGGGGACTACATGGACCTCGACGCCGGCCATATCTCGATGGCCTCCCCCCTCGGCCGGGGGCTCCTCGGCGCGCGGTTGGGCGATGAGGTCGCGATCCAGCTCCCCGCCGGCGAGCGGCGGTTCAAGATCCTCGAGCTGGTCACGCTGCACGATCAGGTGGCGGGGGAGTAAGCAGCTGCCCGTTATACCGACCCGATCCTTCGGCAAGCCCGAAGTATCGGGCAGGGGTCGGAGCAACGACGAGGCCGCCTGTGGAGGCGGCCTTTTCGCATCCGACTGCACCGGTCGGGCGCGCGTTCGTCACGCCGCTCGCCTCTCCTCTTCATCCCCCGGGCGCGGCACGCGCGGCGGCCCGGCCTCCTCCCCCGGGGCTACGAACCCGATCCGCCGCGGCTCGACCCCCCGCTGCTTCAGCTCGGCGGCGATCTGCTCGTACTCCCGTTCCATCTCCGGTGTGACCGAGGCCCGCACCTCTTCGAGGGCGAGCTCGAAGTAGCGCATCGTCACCTCGGCCGCCTCCATGTCCTCGCGCAGCGCGTGCAGCCCCGCGCGGCGCACGAGGTCCTCGAGGTCGGCGCCGGTGTACCCCTCGGTCCGCTCGGCGAGCTCGTCGAGGTCGACGTCGTCCGCGAGCGGCATCTTCGCGGTATGGATCCCGAGGATGTGGCGGCGCCCCTCGCGGTCGGGGACGGTCACGTAGACCAACTCGTCGAAGCGGCCGGGGCGGAGGAGCGCCGGGTCGATCAGCGTCGGGCGGTTCGTCGCCCCGATCACGACCACCCCCTGCAATTCCTCGAGCCCGTCCATCTCGGCCAGCAGCGTGTTGACGACGCGTTCGGTGACCGCCGGCTCGCCGAGCGACCCCCCGCGCTGCGGGGCGAGGGACTCGATCTCGTCGAGGAAGATCACCGTCGGTGCGACCTGGCGCGCGCGCTGGAAGAGCCGCGAGACCTGCTGTTCCGACTCGCCGTACCACTTCGAGAGGAGGTCCGACGAGCGGGCGGCGATGAAGTTCGACTCCGCCTCCCGCGCGACCGCCTTGGCCAGCAGCGTCTTCCCCGTCCCCGGCGGCCCGAAGAGGAGGAACCCCTTCGCCGGGCGGATCCCGAGGCGGCGGAACGACTCGGGGTGCTTCAACGGTAGCTCGATCCCCTCGCGGAGCGCCCGCTTGGCGTCGGCGAGCCCGCCCACGTCGTCCCAGCGGACGTCGGGGACCTGGATCATGATCTCCCGCAGCGCCGAGGGCTGGACCCGCTTCATCGCGTTCTCGAAGTCGGCGCGGGTGACGACGAGCTTCTCCAGCACCTCCGGCGGGATCGTCCCCTCCTCGAGGTTGATCTGGGGGAGATTACGCCGCAGCGTCTCGATCGCCGCCTCGCGGGCGAGCGCGGCGAGGTCCGCGCCCACGAAGCCGTAGGTGGTGCGGGCGAGGTCGTCCACGTTCACGTCCTGGGCGAGGGGCATCCCACGCATGTGGATGGTGAGGATCTGCTTGCGCCCCTCGGCGTCGGGGACCCCGACCACGATCTCGCGGTCGAAGCGACCCGGGCGGCGCAGCGCCTCGTCGACCGCGTCGATCCGGTTCGTCGCGCCGATCACGACCACGTTCTGCCGGGGCTGCAGCCCGTCCATCAGGGTGAGGAGCTGCGCGACGACGCGGCGCTCCACCTCGCCGGTGACCTGCTCCCGCTTCGGCGCGATCGAGTCGATCTCGTCGATGAAGATGATCGAGGGCGCCTGCTGCTGCGCGTTCTCGAAGACCTCGCGCAGCCGCTGTTCCGACTCGCCGTAGAACTTCCCCATGATCTCCGGGCCGGCGATGTGGAAGAAGGAGGCGTCGGACTCGTTGGCGACGGCGCGGGCGAGGAGGGTCTTCCCGGTCCCCGGCGGGCCGTGCAGGAGCACCCCTTTCGGCGGGTCGATCCCGAGCCGCGCGAAGAGCTCGGGGTGCTTGAGCGGGATCTCGATCATCTCCCGCACCTGCTCGATCGTCTCGCCGAGCCCGCCCACGTCGTCGTAGGTCACGTCGGCGCGGCGCGGCTCCTCCGCCCCCTCGACGTACTCGGGGAGGAGCTCGATCTCGGTGTCGTCGACGACCTGGACGATCCCGCGCGGCTGCGTCGAGACCACCCGCAGCCGGATCTCCTGCAGCCCGAAGGCGGGCTGTTCGAAGAACATGCGGAAGAGATCCTCGGGGAAGAGCCCGCTCTCGGGGGACATCGTCGTGCGGCGGTAGGTCGTCGTCGAGACGACGTCGCCCGCGGTGAGCGGCCGCTGGAAGAAGGTGCGACGCAGCATCTCCCCCGGCCCGGTGATGCGGAGATTGCGCTGCGCCGGCGCCAGCTGTATCTTGCGCGCCGGCTTGACATCGGCCCGGCGGATCTCGACCTGGTCCCCGATCCCGACGTCGGCGTTGGCCCGCTCGAACCCGTCGAGCCGGATCAACCGGAGCCCCTTGTCCTCCGGGTAGGGCGGGAGCGCGATCGCCGCCGTGCTTCGCTTCCCGACGATCTCGATGATGTCACCTTCCCGCAACCCCAGCTCCTGCAGCGCCCCCTGGTCCAGCCGCGCGATCCCGCGCCCCACATCCTCCGGCCTCGCACTGGCGACCTGGAGCCGCACCGAGCTCCGTTCCGTGGTCTCGCCGTCCGCCATCGCTCGCACCTCCTCGGTAGTACGACATGGGGGAGTGGAGCAAAATCTGTGCGGGGTCGAAATTAGCCACGAGGCAATAGGTTGACACCGTCATATGGCCGTGCTTGGAGCTGCAGCCACCAGGTGCGTGGCATAAGAACTAGAAGAGCGCGGTTGCTCTGTACCTGTACTGTAAATAAATGGGACACCGCAGGTTCTAGATGAATCTTGACGGGGATGGCTTACGATGTAGATGCAGTTCCGCAGTACACCATACTTGGCTGTCATTGAAAATTACGGATCTTAGAGTGTGTGAAGAAAGTCACCCAGGTGCGAGCCCGCGTACCATGAGGTGAATCATCGTGCAGCAGATCCAGGTTTCCCCGAGCAAGAGGCCGAGTTCGTTGGCAGCGCAGTCCTCGAGTTCGCCCTGATAGCCCGCATCGGCCCAGACGGTCTCGAGTCGGGGGTAGCGATGCCAGTCCAGTTGGGAGAGAACCTCCTAAGCTCCATTACGGTCCTGTACTTTTGCGGCATGAACAGAAAGAGCGTGGATCGGCGCGAGGGGTTCGAGTGCAATGTGGCGCTTACTGCCACTTATCTTCTTGCCGGCATCGCAGCCTCTGGGTCCCCCTGTTTCGTGGTCGTTACCTATCAGCTATCCAGGACGGCGGCACTCGCCGAGGGCTCGTGGCCCGCAGCGCGACGGATCTCATCGCGCAGTGCGTCATGGACGCGCTCTAGGGTGCCATTCATCCTCCAGCTGCGGAAGTGGAACCAGACCACGCTCCAGGGCGGAAAAGCATGCGGCAGCATGCGCCACGAACACCTCACTCTGGCTTGGTAGAAGATGGCGTTCCAGATCTCGCGGAGTGGATACTTCCTCGGGCGACCGGTTCGACCGTTCCTCGCCGGAGGCAGAACCGCCCGAATCTTCTGCCACTGCGCCTCGATGAGGTCGGTCGGATAGCGAGCGCGTCCCATGGGCGGCGGCTACCGCAATCAGCGCGTCACTTTCTTCACGTACTCTTATGTGTGTGTATCCGAGGCCCTGGTTTTTTCAACCGTAATTTTCGATAACACGATCACGTGAGGTAAGATCAGGTGAATCGTCTCTCTAATTCATGCGTTCGTCTGTCCTTAGGGCTACTTATCTGCATAGGTATATTCGCGTGCAGCAGCGTGGATGCTAATCATGGTGTCCGGGATGCATGCTCAGATTCGTTGGCAGAACCCATGCAGGTCTATGATTTTGTCAAGGGAACTCAAGCACTTGTATCTGTAGGGATTACCGCATATGGAAGTGGTGATACAAAAGCAATTATACTATCAGGTATGGAAGAGGACCTTTCTGCCCAAGGAGAGAATCGTGGCAGAACCCCGAAGATTATTCAGGTAGGAAAAGGAGAGATCTCACCGCCCCCCGTAAGCGACGAGGAAACACCTATAGAACTCCCGGTGCCGGTGTCGCTTCCTTCGGGACATTGGGGAGTGCTATGGGTTGATGTCGAACCTAATCGTCCACATAGAGGTGAGGTGCCGAGTTCGTTCTACTTACGTCGCCTCTGGTTTGCGGAGTACAATGGCTCAAATTGGGAGCCAGCGCGATTGCTTCTGACGACTCCACGTTTCGGTATGGACTGGGATGCTCATCACACAATTAGATATTCACGAACGGGTGAACCGATGATAATGGTGGTAGCTAGAACTGATAGCGTGTTTTCGAATAAAATCATGTTCGGAGGCGTGCAATCAGAGCTGCGGCCAGTTCCTGTCGATCCAAAGGTTTCTGTTATTGGGGCCACGTTTACCATAGACAGTAGCGGAACTGTGCTAGTCGTAGCTTCGGTTCAATCGAACGATATTGGACGCCAACTCCTATTCCTAACTTCGAGTGATGGCGGCATTAACTGGTCGCTTCCGGAAACGATTCCAGAGACTACCGATCCTGGCGATCGGCTGAGTCTCCAGGTTGATTCGCAACAAGGTATTCATCTTCTCATATGGAACGGTAATTCTGATGCTATGAAGCATCTGGTTTTGCCATTTGGGAGTAAAGAATGGACAAAATATTCGCTTGCCTCACCGCGTGGGGTGACAATGCGCTGGGCGAACGGAATTGATAGGTGTGGCCGACTGGTGATTATACGAGAAGTAATGCGGTCACCGACGGAACTGTTGGTGCTCGAGAAGTCGCATTGGCGGGATGGTATTGGCTGGACGCCATTTGAGAGAGTGTATCCGGGATATTTCGGTATGCATCTGTTTAACGGTGTTACGCCTGATGGTGAGTGGTTAACAGGATGGACTGGTGATCGTATACCAGTTAATGAGGTTGCTCCTGTGCTTGACCTAAAGGTCTGGATGGTAGCGCAGTAGTGTGTATCGGTTGACCTGATCCCCGGAACCTGATCCAGTTATAATGGGACTCCTTCAAGCGGGAGGAGTCATGAGGAAGAGCAGGTTTACGGAAGAGCAGATCATCGCCATCCTGGCGGAGTCGGATGCCGGGGCCCAGACGAGCGAGTTGTGCCGGAGGTACGGCATCAGCGCGAACACGTTCTACCGCTGGAAGAAAAAGTACGGCGGCATGGATGTCTCCGAGGCGCGCCGCCTCAAGCAGCTGGAAGAGGAAAACGCCAGGCTCAAGCGTATTGTTGCTGATCAAGCCCTAAACCTCCAGGTGCTAAAGGACCTGCTGGGAAACAAGTAGTGACGGCTCGCGAGCGGCGGCGCGTCGTCAAGGAGATCCAGGCCGCATACGGCATTTCGGAGCGTCGGGCGATCCGGTTTACTGGTTTTCCGCGCTCGAGCATGCGCTACCGGAGCCTGAGAGAGGCGCAGGAGGAGCTCCGCTCCCGCATTCGGGAGATTGCCCATGAGCGCCCACGCTGGGGATATCGGCGCATTCACCTGCTGCTTCGGCGCGAGGGGTGGACGGTAAACCGAAAGCGCGTAGAGCGCCTCTACCGTGCCGAAGGGCTTGCTGTGCGGAGGAAGGGCAAGCGTTGCAGGAGCCAGGCATCCCGGCCGGTGAGAGAGCCGCTCGGGCGTCCAAACGAGCGCTGGAGCATGGACTTTGTGAGCGATACTCTCGCAAATGGTCGGACCTTCCGGTGCCTGACCATAGTCGATGAGTATAGCCGAGAGTGTCTGAGAATCCATGTGCCTCATTCAATTCCGGCCGTGCGGGTGATCGAGGTCCCCGAGCAGCTCCGAGTTGAGCGGGGCCTACCCGAGATCGTGATCACCGACAACGGGAGCGAGTTTACGAGCCGTGCGTTCGATGCCTGGGCGTATGCCCGGGGTGTTAAGATCAGCTACATTCAGCCGGGCAAGCCCGTGCAAAACTGCTACATCGAAAGCTTCAACGGCACGCTGAGGGATGAGTGCCTGAATCTTCACTGGTTCATTTCCCTGGCCGATGCCAGGCGCACGATCAAGGCATGGAGGGCCGACTACAACAGGGTCCGGCCGCACAGCTCCCTGGGCAATCTCACCCCCGAGGAGTTTGTAGAAGTTCAATCACAGGGCGAGAAGATCCTCGCCAACACCATCAACGCGGTAGTCCCAGAATAGCTGGACCAGCTTTGGGGGTCACCTCAGACTCGTCCAGGACGACGACGAGAGGGGCGCCCGCCGCCTTGTCGACCAGATAGCCGAAGAGGTGCTCCCAACTCTCGAAGGCGACTCCCTGGAAGGGGAGTTCGCGCGCACGAACTTCGTCCTGGCGAACTTCGTAAAGACGAACTTGATGTGCCTTGTCACCCCGCCACGAGCCACCCCTCAGAGCGACAACATCACCGCGGCGAAGATGGTCACGGTGAGGAGGGTGAAGGCGACGCTGGCCGTGTACATACAGCCGAAGACGAACCAGTTCAGCGCGGTCCGCAGGAACGACTGTCCGTAGACTCGCCGCATCGCCAGGAAGATGTAGCCCGGGATGACGAGCCAGGCGTACCACGGTGTCAACCTGTCGGGGAGGAGGATCAGGGCGGCGGCGACGAGGAAGGCGAAGGCGTGGATGTGGAAGACGAAGACGAGGTGTTCCACGTAGAGCCGGCGCTGGTCGAAGTACAGCAGCTTCAGGAAGAGGGCGAAGATCGGGAGTATGACGACGATCGCCTTCGGGACGTCCTTGAGGATGCGGTCGACGAGCCGGCTCATGGTGGAGCCGGGGTCTTCGCGGGCGGACTCGACGAAGGGCTCGAGGAGCTGTGCCAATCTCCCATCCGGTTGACGAGTCAGATCCACCCCGGTGACCACCATCGACGGTTCCCGGTGGCCGGCGGGGTTCGGTGCCGAATCGCCTATGGCCGGCTCCCCGGGTGCGGCCGTCTCCGTGGCGCCGGAGTCGGCGGTGGTAGGCGACGTCGTCGCCGGCGCCTGCGTCGTGTCCTTCGCCGCACCCTGCACCTCGATCCGATTCCCGATCTTCACGTGGCCGGAGTCGAGCCGGACGGTGAGCGAGAGGGCGAGGAAGAAGATGACGCTGCTGATCAGGTAGAGGCGGAAGGGGCGGACGTAACGGGCGATCCGGCCGGCGGCGAACTCGCGGGTCAGGAGTCCGGGGTGGCAGAAGAGCGCCCGGAGGGTCGAGGGTAGGCGACCGTTCAGCGAGAAGGCGTCGTCGAGTATCTCGGCGAGGAAGTTCCTGACCGTGAGCTGGTTGACCCCCACGCGCTGTCCGCAGCCGCCGCAGTACCGCGTCCTCACGGTCGCGACTTCGCCGCAGTTCGGGCAGGCCGAGGGAGCGGCCACCGGTTGCGTCGTCGTCGTTACTTCATCGGTCTGTGTGGGTGTCATCCGTCGTCCTCCGGTGACTCGTGCAGAGTGCGTCGGATCTCGTCGTTCCCAGATAGGCTCTGATGAGGTCACATCCGGAGCGGCCCCGCGGACGCGGCGCGAGCCGCAGGCGGTTGGAGGCCGCCCGGGGGGGGCGACCTCACCAGAGCGCTGCCCGGGGGATCAGTCCCGTTTGGCTTCGTCGGCCTGGGCGGTCCGCTTCCGCAGCGTCGGGTACTCGATCCCGAGCTGCTCCAGGTAGGTGGAGTAGCGCGAGGGATCGTAGACGAGCGAGTCGAGCAGCGGGCGGAAGGTCTCCATCTTCTCCTTGTTGAGGTGGATCGGCGGCTTGGTCCCGCGCGGGATCAGGGAGACCCACTTGTACTCCTTGGTCTGGACCTCGTCGAAGTATTTCTTCGCCTCTTCGAGGAGGCGCGGGTTGGTCAGGATGTCGATCGCGGTCATCGCGACGACGCGGGCGCCGTAGTTGGAGCCCTTGTGGGCGATCGGGGTCGCCATCGCGATCGCGCTCGACCAGTGGTGAGCCGTCATCCCCGGGATGTTGGCGGGGTAGCGGAGCCGGACGGTCGGGACGTTCCAGGAGACCTCGGCGATGTCGTCGCTCCCGCCGCCGGTCCCCTGCGACGCCTCCTGCAGCGTCCGGTTGACGGTCCGCCGCAGCCCGACCGGGTTGCGCCCCATCTCGCGCTGCGCGGCCTTGGCGAGCTCCTGGTCGGCCTCGGACCATTCCGGCATCCCGACCTCGAGGATGTTGGCGTGCATCGCCTCGGCGAGGGGCTTGTTGTAGTTGGATGGCCAGGCGGAGCCGTAGATCCGCTCCTCGACGGTCGTCCCGGTCATCATCGCGGCGGCCTGCGCCATCGTGGTCCCGAGCTCGTGCAGCTCCTTGATGCGGGGGTAGTCGAGCTCACGGAAGTAATACCATACCGTCGCCTCGGAGGGGACGACGTTGGGCTGGCTCCCGCCGTTGGTGATGACGTAGTGCGAACGCTGTTGCAACCGGAGGTGTTCGCGGCGGTAGTTCCACCCGATGTTCATGAGCTCGACGGCGTCGAGCGCGCTCCGCCCCGCCCAGGGCGAGGCTGCGGCGTGGGCGTTCTTCCCCTTGAAGGTATAGGTCGTCGAGACGAGCCCCGAGCCGGAGATCCCGTAGCTCGTGGACATCGCGCTCGAGACGTGGGTGGAGAGGACGGCGTCGACGTCTTTGAACAGCCCGTCCATCACCATGTAGGTGCGGCTCGCCACCAGCTCCTCGGCGACGCCGGGGATGACCCGGATCTCGCCGGGGATCCCGTACCTCTCCATGATCCTCTTGGTCGCGATCGCGGCGACGATGTCCACCGCCGGCGCGGAGTTGTGGCCCTCGCCGTGCCCGGGGCCACCGGGGATGAGGGGCTCGTGCCAGGGGATCCCCGGCTTCTGCGAGGTCTCGGGGAGCCCGTCGATGTCCCCCATGTACACGATGACCGGCTTCCCCTTCCCCCAGCTCGCGATGTAGCAGGTCGGCATCCCCGCGCACCCACGCTGGATCCGGAACCCTTCCTTCTCCAGGATCCCGGTCAGGTACGCCACGGTCCGCTCCTCCTGGAACCCGAGCTCGGAGAAGCTGAAGACCATGTCGACGATCTCCTGGCTGAGCTTCTGCATCGACGCCACCTCGGCGGCTGCCTCCTTCTTGAGCTGGGCGATGCTAGGCCGCTGCTGGGCGTGGGCCGGAGTGGCGGCGAGGGCGCCGAGGCCGAGGGCCAGGGCGGGGAGGAGGGCGCGCCCGAAGAGGCGGCGAGTGCTCGGGACGGCGCCGCGGGGGCGCGGCTCGGGGCGTCGCGCTGCGATCGAGCCCGCGAAGTGCGGTATCGACCGGGGAGCCGGGATCCGTGAGTGACTCATCTGCAATGCTCCGGGAAAACGGTGAGCAATGGACGATGTCCCCTGTCCTCTGGGGCCCTGGTAGCGGGGCGCCGGAAGGTGGGGAGGTTGTGTGCAGTGATCGATGTCAGAATACGGCGTGGAACCGATAAATGCCAGGGTGGCGTGTTCGTGAAAGAGCTTGCGCGTACGGTGGCGCTGGCTTATTAATGGCCCCCCGACCTGGATCCGGAACACGGAACCTGGTTGCGGCCACACCGGCGAGCCGTCCGACATCCTCACCTCACTGCATTCCGGCGCGCCGGAGATATTTCGGTTATTGGCAGCATCCGTAATCACGGATACCACTGTCTGGCTGGACAGGCGGATACCTTGGCCGGTTGCGGTCTGTTGTCATTCAACCGTCCCCATACTTCGGAGGATGTTCATGGATGTGCTACGTAGGATCTGGGTAGTTCCGGCGGCGGCGGTGCTGTTGGCGGCGTGTGACGACGGGGGGCTGGTCTCGCCCGATAAGCAAGGGGGCGAGGCGACCGCGTACCTCTCGTGTCGCGTGGACGTGCAGGGGGGCGTGCTCTCCTGCAACGGCCAGGACCTCTCCGGGACCGGCGGCGCGATCGGCGCGATCATCGGCGGGCAGAACGTCTATGTGCAGCTCGCCTCGAACGGCGTTGCCTACGACGAGGCGAACGAGGTCTTCAGCGCGTCGGTGACGGTCAAGAACCTCTCGAGCCAGGTGCTCGGGAGCAGCGATGGTGTCACCCCGCACGCGAACGGGGTCCGGGTCTTCTTCGTGGGCGAGCCCGCCGTGCAGGGTACCGGTACCGTGACGCTCGCCAACGCGGATGGTGTGGCGAGCTTCACCGGGAGCGACCAACCCTACTTTGAGTACGCGCAGGCGATCACGGCGGGGCAGACCTCGCTCCCGCGGACGTGGGAGTGGCACGTCCCCTCGACGGTGACGAGCTTCAGCTTCCTGGTCGGGGTGAGCGCGGAGGTCGCCGACGAGGCGGGTCTCGCTCCGGACCTGAAGTTCATCGCGAGCACGATGGCCGCCGAGTCGCTGCACACCTGCGTCCTCAAACTGAACGGTCAGGCGTACTGCTGGGGGCGGCAGAACTACGGGAAGCTCGGGAACGGCGGCTCGGGGAACGTCCCCGTGCTGACGCCAGATTCGGTCCTCCAGGGTGAGCTCCGCTTCGTCTCGCTCGCCGCGGGGCTCCACCATACCTGTGCCATCGAGAGGAGCGGCGACGTCTGGTGCTGGGGTACCGGGGAGAACGGCCGGATGGGGATCGGTGACACGATCAGTACGACCGCCTGGTTCAACCGTCCCGTGAAGGTGATCGGCGGCCACAAGTTCATCCAGATCGTGGCCGGGCGTCGCTTCACCTGCGGGCTCACCGTCGACCACGACGCCTACTGCTGGGGTGCCAACCAGCAGGGTTACTCCCCGCTGGGGGATGGGGTCGTGGCCGTGGACCGCTGGGCGCCGCATCCGGTGCAGGGTGGACGCAAGTTCGCCTCGCTCGGGGCGGGGAAGTACCACACCTGCGGGATCACCCTCGACGGCGAGACCTACTGCTGGGGTATGGGGACCAACGGTCGGCTCGGCACCGGCGACACGGTGAACACCACCGTGCCGACCAAGGTCGTGGGCGGTCTGAGGTTCGCGAAGATCGACGGCGGGGTCGCGAGCACCTGCGCCCTCACGGTGGAGGGGGAGGCGTACTGCTGGGGTAGCGCCTCGACGCACCACAAGCTCGGCGCGCTCGACGAGAACGGCGAGCCGATCTCGAGCACCGTGGTCCCGGAGCCGATCAAGGTGACGACCGACCTGCGGTTCGTCGACATCGAGGTCGGCCCCTACCACGCCTGCGGTCTCGCGACCGACGGGAAGGCGTACTGCTGGGGTCACGACAACAGGGGCCGGCTCGGCGTCGGGGAGGACTTCCCCGGCAACACCGCCCCGACCCCGACCCCCGTCGTCGGCGGCCATACCTTCATCGAGATCATAACCGGACTCGAGCACAACTGCGGCAAGACACCCGCGCAGGAGATCTACTGCTGGGGCGATGGGTCCGAGGGCCAGGTCGGCCACGGCGCGCAGGGGTACGTCTGGTCGCCGGTCAAGATCACGCTGCCCTGACGATCGGGTCTGGAGCAAGAGGGTGGGCGCACCGCGTCCCCCGGCGATAGAGTCGTAGAATCACGGAGAGATAGAGCGATGAGCGATACGAGGAATACGGGTTACGACGGCTGTGGGACGCCGTCCAAGCGCCCCTGGTCGGCTCCCGCGGTCCAGGAGTTGCCGCGGCTGACCGAGCTCACCCTGCAGTCGTTCATCCCGGGGACCGGGATCCCGGGGGGCGGGGGTAGCACGGTCTTCTGAGCGCAGCTCCTCTAGGTAGCCCGCACCGGAAGGAAACGGTGCAGGCACGTTAGCTGCCTGAGAGCCGACGGCGGGTCGTAGCGTCGTCGGCTCTCTTCGTATTGGGATGGGAAAGGTCGTCGAGCGGGTGAAAGGGGTCGCCAGGAAGGCCTCCGCCGACCAGATCACGACGCTGGCCGCCGCGATCGCGTATGCCTTCTTCCTCTCGCTCTTCCCGCTCCTCTTCGCCCTCTTCGCGCTGACGGGGATAGTCGGCGGGGATCGTGCCTTCCACGCGATCATGTCGGCGCTGGAGGAAGCGGTCCCGGCGCAGGGGGCGGAGCTGTTGGGTACGTACATCGCGCAGATCACGAACCGGTCGCGGCCGGGACTCCTCTCGCTCGGCATCGTGACGACGCTCTGGACCGCAGCCGGCGGGGTCAGGGCGATCATGGGGGCGCTGAACGAGATCTACGACCTGCGCGAGAGCCGTGGGTTCTGGAAGCCGCGTCTCCTCGCGCTCGGCGTGCTCCTAGCCTGCGCGATCCTCTTCCTCGCCGCGGCGATCGCGATCCTGATCGGCCCGGAGCTCGTGCGGCTCGCGAAGCTGGGGGTGGCCGCAGAGGTCGTCCGCTGGCCGATCGGGTTCGTCCTGGTGGTCCTGGTCTTCTGGCTCCTCTACTACCTCCTCCCCGACCGCGACCAGAGCCGGAGCAAGGGCTCGCTCCTGGTGGGCGCCGTGGCCGGCGCGCTACTCTGGCTCGCCGTCACCTTCTTGTTCCAACTCTACGTCGCCAACTTCGGGAAGTACGACCTGACCTACGGCGCGCTCGGCGCGGTGGTGGTCCTCCTCCTCTGGCTCTACCTGACCGCGCTGGCCGTCCTGCTGGGCGGGGTGGTGGCGGAGGAGGTGGAGCGGTGGGGGTGGGGGAGGTAGCGGGGCGAGGACGACGCCGTGGCGTCGCCTCGCCTGCCTCGCATCACGCCGGCTGCGGCGCCAAAGCGCTCGGCTCCATGTAGACCAGCTCCCAGATGTGTCCGTCGGGATCCTGGAAGCCGTGCTGGTACATGAAGCCGTGGTCCTGCGGCTCGCAGTACGTGGACCCGCCGGCCGCCACCGCCTTGCGCACCATCTCATCGATCGCCTCCCGACTGGGCGCGGAGAGCGCGACCAGCACCTCGGTGTAGCGCGAGGTGTCGCAGATATCCTTCGGGGTGAACTCACGGAACTTCGGCTCGGTCAGGAGCATGACGTAGATGTCCTCCGAGACGACCATGCAGGTGGCGGTCTCATCGGTGAACCGTGGGTCGAAGGTGTAACCGAGCTCGGTGAAGAAGCGGACGGACCGGTCGAGGTCCTTCACGGGCAGGTTGACGAAGATCTTGGTCGACATCTCTCTCCTCCAGGGTTGGTCGTTCGCGGCGCGAGATACTACGAGTTCGTCGCTCGCCTCACTTAGATGACGAACGGCGGCGGCGCGGATCGACATGATGGTGACCGTCACACCGGGCCGGTGTGGCCGGCCGGGCCGGTCCGGCAAGCAGAATCTTGCATTAAGTGCGCGGAAAGGTTATTAGTGGCCGAAACCATCGATGCCAATCTCGGGTGGAGGATCGATCATCACCGCCTGGCCGCACGGCATCCCCGCGCGCCCGCCGGCCAGTATGCCGGCGCACGTGCGTAGGCGCGCCCCGAGGCTCGTCTCATGGTAGTACCTGCAGTTCATAGATGCAGCCCGGCTCGATCGGGCGAGTAGTACATCGGTGCGTAGTCGTGAAGTAACCCTTTGGTGTGGAGGTCAACGACGATGAGGTCGAGTAGACTCTGGGCGGCGCCGGCGGCGGCGCTGTTGGTGCTGGCGGGATGCAGCGACGAGGGGCCGATCGCTCCGGCCGATTCCGGTGGCGGTAGCGCGGCCGAGTATCTGGCCTGCCAGGTCGACGTTCGCAGCGGCGAGATCGGCTGTGCCTCGCTCAACCCAGCACTCGGCGATGGGGCGCTGGCCGCGGTGATCGGCGGCCAGGGGGTGTACGTGCAGCTCATCTCCAACAACGTCGCCTACGACGAGGCCAACGAGATCTTCAGCGCCAACGTGCAGATCCACAACCTCTCGAACCAGGTGCTGGGGAGCGCGGACGGTGTCACCGTCGCCGCCGGCGGGGTCAAGATCTTCTTCGTCGATCAGCCGGTCACGACCGGCGGGACGGGGGCGGTGACGGTGGCCAACGCCACCGGTACGGACAACTTCACCAAGGCGGGCCAGGAATACTTCGGGTACGAGCAGGCGCTCGCGCCGGGTCAGACCTCGCTCGGTCAGACCTGGGAGTGGAACGTACCGAGCACGGTGACGCAGTTCACCTTCCTGGTGGGGGTGGCCGCCGAGATCCAGGATGAGGGGACGTTCGAGCCGCACCTGCACTTCCAGTCGACCAGCATCGCCGTCGACACGCAGCATGCCTGCGTGCTGACGCTCGACGGGC
>Ga0180215_1000399_pt1 | contig 56579 bp, 55 predicted proteins | sample eDN3rd37CBELigBY_FD_128871 | JGI IMG/M metagenome (GOLD analysis project Ga0180215, IMG submission 128871) | Enriched backyard soil microbial communities from Emeryville, California, USA - eDNA 3rd pass 37_C BE-Lig BY (version 2) (version 2) | ecosystem: Environmental > Terrestrial > Soil >... | reverse complement strand
TTACCACTCTTAATTTGATTGCGAATAAAGGTAGAGGAAATATCAATCATTGGCGTGTCTACTAGACTAACAGGCAACGATTGTTTTACTGAATATCCTGGCCGATTTACTCCAACAAACTGAACTAAAGATAAAAGTTCATTAATTTTATACCATTTAGGCAAATATTCAACCATATCCGCTCCAATAATAAAATAGAAATTATAGTCAGGATATCTCTCTTTCAATAAAACCATCGTATCATATGTATATGATTTTCCACTCCGCTCTATTTCAATCGGTTCAATTTTAAAGCGAAAATGTCCCTGAATCGTATATTCTAACATCATGATTCTGTCTTCATCTGATGTATTTGACACCTTTTCTTTATGAGGAGGAACATGATTTGGCATAAACCAAATCTCATCTAATTTTAATTCATTTAAGACTTGATCAGCGATAATTAAATGCCCTAAATGTGGTGGATCAAACGTCCCCCCCAAAATCCCAATGTTCTTCATACACATCTACCTTATCTTGGCAATTCGATTTGTTTATTTTCAATAGATTCTTTATACAATACAATTGTGTTACCAATGATTTGAACAATTTCTGCTCCAGTGCCTTCCCTTAGACTTTCAGCAACAGTATCTCGATCTTCCTCACAATTTTGTAACACAGATACTTTTATTAGCTCCCTTGCTTCAAGCGCTTCTCCAATTTGTTTTATCATATTTTCATTTACTCCACCTTTTCCAACTTGGAAGATAGGATTAATATGATGTGCTTTTGAACGCAAAAATCTTTTTTGTTTACCTGTTAACATTTGATCAAGCTCCTTTGATTGTCTTCATAATTTGTTCTTTTGCTAGCTCGATATTCGGCATTCTTTTAGTCCAAATGTAAAATGCATAAGCGGCCTGATATAAAAGCATATCAAGCCCATTACAACAAATCGCCCCTCGCTTCTTTGCCTCTTTTAAAAACTTCGTCTCATAAGGGGTATAAATAATATCGAATACGAAAGCTCCCTCATTTAGGTTCCTTAATTGAATTGGCATATCATTCAGTTTAGGAACCATTCCGACTGATGTCGTTTGTATGACTATATCATATTGACTTATGTTTTCCTCCAATTCTTCAAGAGACATCGCTTGATTTCGAGAATAATTGGATTGATATCGATCTATTAGTTTTATTGCTTTTTCAACAGTCCGGTTAGCAATATCTACTAGAAGAGGTTGTTCTTTTATTAAATAATAGTAGATGGATTTTGTTGATCCACCAGCACCAATGATCGCTATTTTCTGATTAGATAAGTTGATATCCATATTTTTGATCATTTGTACAAATCCGAATCCGTCTGTATTATAGCCAATCCATTTACCCGATTCATTTACGACTGTATTAACTGCCCCTATGTTTTTAGCTTCTTCGCTTAATTCATCTAAAAAAGGAAGAATAGCCGTTTTAAAAGGTACAGTAATATTAAATCCGTCTAAATTTTGTTCTTTTAACTCGTAAATTTTTTGATCAAATTCATTCGCTTTAATATGAATTTTTTGATAGTCTCCATCGATTTGAAACTGACTTAAAAAATGATGATGGATAACAGGTGATAATGAATGGCTAACAGGATCCCCAATAACACCAAATCTTTTCTTCAAGAATTTCCTCTCCTAAGAAAAACTTTTTTCTTTACGTAGTGAAAGATACTAGATTAATGATTGTCTAATATAAACTTTAACTCCTTTTGGAGCATATGCTCTAATCACAGCACCCCCCTCTGGAAGGGTAACCCAACCTAATCCAGAGAACACAATATCCGTTTTGCCTTCTTTAATTGAATATTCATGTCTAACTAATTTTGGAAACTCATCAACATAATCTTTTGAAGGTGGTGTAAGTAGCTCACCTTTTTGTTTTTCATATAATTGATCCGCTTTTTCTAGTTTAGTTCGATGAATCATTAGCTCATTCGATACATAACAAATGAGAGAGCGTCTGCCACCTTTAATATAATCAATTCGAACTAACCCACCAAAAAATAAAGTCTGTTCTTCATTTAATTGGTAGACTTTTGGCTTAATTTCTTTTTTCGGAGTGATAATTTTTAAATCTTTTTTACTTACAATATGGGCCATTTGATGATGATTAATAATTCCTGGAGTATCAATTAGTGCTTGACCATCATCTAGTGGAATTTCAATCGTATTTAAAGTCGTTCCAGGGAAATGAGATGTTGTGATGACATTTTCCTGACCAGATACTTCTTTTATAATTCGATTGATGAATGTAGATTTTCCAACATTCGTACATCCAACAATATAAACACTTTTTCCTTTTCTATATTTTTCAATTAAATCGATTGCTTCTTTTATATACAAACCTTTATCAGCACTAACTAATGCCACATCAATCGGTTTTAACCCTAACTCTTTAGATTGTTGTTGCATCCAATTGATTAAACGATTATGTTTAACTGATTTTGGTAGTAAGTCTACTTTATTTCCGATTAATAATACATCATTATTTCGTGTAAAACGATGAATTCCAGGAAGCCAACTACCATTAAAATCAAAAATATCAACAATTTTTACAATTAATGCATCCTTTTGACCAATTTCATTTAAAATACGAAGGAAATCGTCATCTGTAAGGCTAACATCTTGAACTTCGTTATAATGTTTTAGTCGGAAACATCGTCGACAAATAATTTGCTCTTTTTCTAATGATGAAGGCGGTGCATAGCCTAATTGATTTGGATCTGTCGTTTGAATTTCAACTCCACAGCCAATACATACGATATCATTTGCCACGAGTAATCCCCTCCCATTGAAGCAATCCTTTTTTATTAAACCACTTTAATATTTGTCTTTCAATTTTTCGATTAATGCGGGTTCCTAATCCGTCTGTTTGTGTAACAGGAACAACTAAGATGGTATGGAAACCTGAACGATTTCCACCTAAAATATCGGTTAATAACTGATCTCCGATAACAACGACTTTTTCTTTCGGTAATTTTAACATATCTAATGCTTTACGAAATGCTCGACCAATAGGCTTTTGAGCTTTATATATGTAAGGAATATTTAATGGATCTGCAAATGCCTGTACACGCTTTTCACTATTATTTGAAACGATAACCATTTGTATCCCATTTTCTTTCATCGTTTTGAACCATTCAGTTAGTTCTGGAGTAGCTAAAGGACGATCCCATTCCACTAATGTATTATCTAAATCAGTGATGATTCCCTCAACATTACGTTCTTTTAAAAATTGTGGTGTAATCTCAAAAATAGATTTCACATAATCATTAGGCAAAAACTTCATTAACATAATTGACACCTCTATTTTTTCTTTCGACCGAATACCATCATATCGAATTTATCTATAGTTTTCAAAGTAAAAAATAATCCTTAATCATTTTTTATTTCCTAAAAGACGTAGTCATTCTTCTAATTCTTTTTATATAATATGAATTTCCTTCGGTATTTTCAGAAAATTTGAACATCAACCGATTTCGACAGAATCTATAACTATTTGACAATTCAAAAAAAGTTTTCGACATAAACAAGCGTTTTTCTACAGTTGTGGATAACTTTACTAACAATAACCACATTGAAATAACAGCTTTTTTCATTACTATAAACAATCTAACCACAGTTTATCAACATGCTAATGTGGATAAATAGGTAGGTTGTCCAACTCTTTTTATTTTGTTAAATTATGTGTACAGATATTTCAAACTACTAGCATATGTATGGAATTTAAAATTATGACAATGTTTTGGAGGTGAATGGTCAAAGCCGCATCTAATGGAAAAGTTATCTGATGAGCTTCTAATTGAATCTTACTTTAAAGCGATTCGATTAAAATTGTCTCCTGATTTTATCCTTCTAATTGAAAGAGAGATTCGCCGCCGATCCCTACAATTAAAAGAAAAATCTACAGTTAAACATTAATTCAATATTAAATGAATAATGATGGGTGTGTCAAAAGTCATAGTTCCACTTCTAACGTAATCAATATACACGGTCAGAAGAAGTGTATCTTAGAAATGAACTTGCGACCACCCTTTATTTTTTCAATAAGAAAAGAGTGCTTAAGTAAGCATCTAAGCACCCTTATTCCTCTTCCTTCAACCTACTTTTCTTTTCCTTCTCCAGTCTATAAAATTCATGAAACATCTTCATTAGAGCACGTTTTTCAATTCGTGATACATAACTCCTTGAGATTCCTAATTCTTTCGCTATCTCTCTTTGTGTCTTCTCTTTCTTTAGATCCAAACCAAACCGTCCGATAATGACTTCTTTTTCTCGCTCATCTAACACTTCAATAAACTCTTTTACCTTTTCTAATTCCATATTTAACTGAATGGTATCAATCACATCTTCAGATTCAGATTTCAACACGTCAATTAGACTGATTTCATTTCCTTCTTTATCTTGACCAATTGGATCATGCAAGGAAACGTCTTTTTTCGTTTTCTTTAAAGCACGGAGATGCATTAATATTTCATTTTCTATACATCTTGCGGCATATGTAGCCAGTTTGGTTCCTTTTCCTTCAGAAAAGCTTTCAATTGCTTTAATTAACCCAATTGTACCAATAGAAATAAGGTCTTCCTGATCTTCACCAGTGTTTTCAAACTTTTTGACAATATGGGCAACGAGCCTTAAGTTATGTTCAATTAATATATTTCTTGCTTCGGCATCTCCACTAGCCATTCTTTTTAAATACTTTTTCTCTTCACTAGGTGATAACGGCTGTGGAAAAGCATTATTTTTTACATAAGAAACTAAAAAAACAAGCTCCTTAAAAAAAAATCCAAGTGCAGTAAAAATTCCTGACATCGATACACCCCCAGCCGATTTGATTCTAATGCCTATAAGTATAACTATGAGGCATTTAGGCTAAATGTGTATGTCCCAATCAATATGTCAGAAAAATTCAGGTGCATTGGAGTTTTGGATTTTTCAAACTGGATTATAATTTATCAACGATTGAGATGACTAATCTTGCCGAATTAGTAGCAGCAGTACTTAAATATTGTTCAAAAGATACATTTGATTCTTGTCCTGCAATATCTGATAATGAACGAATTATGACAAATGGCACATTAAATTGGTAACAAACTTGGGCAATGGCCGCAGCTTCCATTTCAACAGCTTGTAAGTTCTTAAATTTTTCACCAATGTCAAGTACACGTTTCGGATCACTCATAAAGGAATCCCCTGTCGCGATGACTCCTTTAACAATTTTTAAATCATGTAATTCATTTGCACTGTCATAGGCAATTGATTGTAAATACTTATCAGCGATAAATGCAGGAGGTAATTGTGGAACTTGACCAATTTCATATCCAAAAGCAGTTACGTCTACATCATGATGACGAACTTCAGTTGAAATCACAATATCACCAACAGATAAGTCTGGATTTAATCCGCCAGCAGATCCTGTATTAATAACGAAATCAGGCTTATAACGTTCTAATAAAATAGCACTTGACATAGCTGCATTCACTTTACCAATACCAGATTTTAAAAGAACGACATCTTTTCCATGTAATTTTCCTTCCGTAAATTCGCAGTTAGCAATAGTATCCGTTACGGGATTTTCTATTTTCTCTCTTAATAAAGTTACTTCTTCTTCCATTGCACCGATTATCGCAATTTTCATGTTGTCGACTCCTTAACATTAATAGACTTTTTCACTTTCTTTAATCTCTTGTACTTTTACTGGTTTCCAACCTTCACCATCAATCCACTGTAAGTAAACACGGTAAATTTTAGATTTATTTTTTGGAGTAATTGTACCGATCACATCCCGATTCGGCACTTCTCCTCTTTGAAGCCACCATACAATAATATCATTTTCTTGTAGATTTGTTGCATAAGCAAGAGCTTTCTCCATTTCTTTTCGATCAATAGAGCCATCTGAATAATTAGTCGTATGTTGGCCAGTTTGCTCTGTACCTATCGCCTTCCATGAAGGATTTGTAATGGTTACAATGACATTAGGATCATTCGGATCTCCTTCTACAATTTCATCTCCAGAATCTCCATTTTCTGGGTCTTCTGATTGGTCATTATCATTTTCATCATTACTATTTCCATCACCATCTTCATTCGAAGAACCAGGATCACTACTGTCATTATCATCTGTATGACCAGATTCATCCTCTTCATTTGGATTAGCCCCACTAGGGTTTTGTTTTCCACCATTTTGATTTGGTGTTTCAACTTGGTTATTATTTCCAGAAGTCGTTTCAGTTTTTCCCCAATCCAAAATAATAACTGCCCCTACAATTAAGATCAAGGCAAATACAATTGTAATTAACATATTTAAAATAAAATTCGACTTTCTTTTATTATGATGTTGTTGCACTCTCGAATATCTAACGGGCGATTTGTAATTATACGACATCGTTTTTCCTCCCCAGTTAAATCTTTTATATTTATATATTATATTATTAAAAATATTACTAACTTGTACAGTAAAATTTAGTAGAGACATATTACTCTATTATGTCTTTCATTAATTTTTCTTATCATATTGATATAAAAAATTAACCATATCATAAAAGGTATGAGTAGCAGATTTCTCACTACTTAACGTATCTAATTTTACTACAGCTAGAGCATATTTTGGTTTCTCGAATGGAAAATACCCTACAAACCAACTATTTTGTAATTCTGTATCTTTCGATTTATGTTTTTCGTCGATATATCGATTTGTTTCTGCAGTTCCTGATTTCCCTGCTACTTGATATGGTAAATTGTTTAACATTCTTCCAGTCCCTTTTTCATTCGTTACAACTTCTCTCAGTAATTGTTGAAGTTTCATTACTGTGTAAGGTGCTAACTGCTCACTTGAGAGAAGAGGCTTTTTCTGAAAGTGATAAAGAGTTGTACCATTCTTATATTCAATCGATGATACAGCTCGAACCATTTCTTTCTTCCCACCTCGAGCAATAGTTGCCATCATATTAGCAGCTTGTAACGGTGTTATTCTTACATTTCGTTGTCCTATTCCTGTCTGCGCTACATAATTCGGATCCATCCTTTCCTCATCAGAAATAAAGATTATACCTTTGTCTTCATCAGACAACTGAGTAAAATTCTCAAAATGGAACACATCTCCTGACCAACCAACCTCATTAATTAGACCTAATTTTTCCGAATAAGTTTCAATTATTTTTTCATCAATTTTCGCTAATTCTTTTGCTAATGTCCCAAAAGTATGATTACAACTCTGTGCAAAACTTTCCTTAAAATTTAGATTACCTTTTTGATATTTCGTGTCTTTTTTACCATAAATTGTTTGATTACAATCAAAAATGCGATTTTTTGGTACTAAATTATAGTCAATGGCCGCCGCTGCAATGACTGTTTTAAATACAGAGCCTGGAATACTTTGTGTGAACATAAAATTTTTTACATTATCATTTGTATATGGGTCTTCTATATTCAAGGATGGTCTTGAAACATTAGCTAAAATCGTATTTGATTCAATATCGATGAGAATGAGACCACCTTTTTTGATTTGGTTCTCATCCACGATTTTCTCTGCTGCCTTTTGAATCTCCATGTCTAAAGTCGTAATAACATGAACTGGGTAAAATGGATTAGAAGGGTCAACATATTTCACATCGATTCCGAATAATGGGCCACCTATCCCATCAACATGGTAAAGTAGTTTTGTTTTCTCCTCCTGGAGCAAAAATTCATCAAAACTTTTTTGCAAACCAGTAATCCCAATTAAAGTATTGATTGGAAGTTTTTTATTGGGATAGCGTTCCTTTAATAATTTCTCATTTTCACCAAGAATCCCAATTAATTGAGCTGCAGTTGTCAGTTCTCGGTCAAATTGTTTGTAAACGGCAAATACTCCGGGTATTTCTAATTGATTAATGGCTTCCATTTGCTCATTAGATAGGACAAATGGATCAGGATCTCCAAAAACAACAGGCTCCTTTGCGTCTTTTATTGCAAGAAGCAATGACTCAATAGAAACTCCTAAAATTTTTGCCACCTTCTCCTTATCCCAATCCATATTATTTAAGAATGGAAATAGGATAAGTGATGGAATGGTATGAAAAGAGATTGGGTTATGATATTTGTCAAAAAACTTACCTCGTCCATTGTCAAGAATAACTTCTTGAGTTCTTTGATTCACACTGGCTTCAATTAAATTTATATGATGTTTAGAAAAACTTTTCGTATCAAAGAGCTGAATTTGCATTAAGCGAAACATGAGCAGTGATATGGCAATCAAAAAAATGTATGCTAATTGCTTGAATCGTTTTTGTCCCACTACAATCACCCCATTTGTCATTGTTGACGTAAAAGAGTTGAATTAGACAAAACGATTTTTCATAAACAAAAACAGGCTGTCGAAAAGATTCAACAGCCTGAAAATAATTTTAGATATTAAATTACTAATGATAACGGACAAATTATTACTTCACTTCGATAATACGAACCGTTAAATCTCCACCAGGAGTTTGTACTGTTACTTCATCTCCAACTTTTTTACCTAATAAGCTTTTCGCAATTGGTGAGTCGTTAGAAATTTTACCTTCGAATGGATCTGCTTCAACACTACCAACGATTGTATAAGTTTCTTCTTCACCATCTGGAAGTTCAATAAATGTAACAGATTTACCAAGTGTTACGATATCTTCTGTTCCTTGACTATCATCTATAATTAGGGCATTGCGCAACATTTTTTCCAATAAAGCGATTCTTCCTTCAACAAATGCTTGTTCTTCTTTTGCAGAATCATACTCAGAGTTTTCAGAAAGGTCTCCGAAGCTTCTCGCAATTTTAATTCTTTCAACAACTTCTTTACGTTTTACCGTTTTTAATTGTTCAAGTTCTTGTTCAATTTTTTCTTTTCCCTCTTTAGTCATTGGGTATTGTTTTTCTGTCACCACTAATTTCACTCCTTTATTTTACTCCCGATTATAAAAACAGATTTTCGTTTAAACTACGAATAACCTGTAGAATTAAAGATTGTACAACCATTAAATGATTCCTTATAAACGGGTATTAGCATATTCTATATTGTCTATGTTATTTTGTCATAAAAAAGACTTTTGTTCAAGAATTGTTTGAATTTTTGTTACCATTAAATCAATGGCAACTGCATTTTGTCCGCCCTCTGGAATGATCACATCTGCGTAGCGTTTTGTCGGTTCAATAAATTGGTTATGCATTGGACGAACGACTGACAAATATTGATCAATAACAGAATCTAAAGTACGTCCTCTTTCTTTTGTATCTCTCAATATTCTTCTAATAATTCTTAAGTCAGCGTCTGTATCCACAAAAAGTTTAATATCCATTAAATTGCGCAATCTTTCATCTTCTAATACTAGAATTCCCTCTAAAATAATAACTTTTTTGGGTTCGATTGGGATGACTTGGCTAGAGCGTGTATGATTTTTATAATCATAGACTGGTTTTTCAATCGGTTTATACTGCAATAATGTTTCAATATGGGAAATGAGTAAATCCGTATCAAATGCTAGTGGATGGTCGTAATTTGTTTTTAGTCTTTCTTCAAATGATTTATCACTTTGGTCTTTATAATATGCATCTTGTTCAATCATGACAATTGATTGCATGCCAAAACGTTCACAGATTGCGTTGGTAACACTAGTTTTACCTGATCCAGAACCTCCAGCGACTCCAATAACGACTGGTTTCTGTAACATAAAATTGCTCCTTTCGCGTCTCATAAAGATTTCCTAATACTAATTGCAATTCCATCCCCAATAGGAAGAATAACCGTATGATAGGATGGATGATTGATTAACCATTGATTATAACCATTTATTTTTTCGGCAACTTTTTTTAACCGTTTTTGATCGGCTTGGTCTGGGTTATATACATACCCTCTAAAAAGGACATTATCAGTAATAATGATGCCATTTTCTGATAATAATGGTTCAAAAACTTCAAAAAAACGTTGATATTGTCCTTTTGCTGCATCAATAAATAAACAATCATATGGAGCATATTTCTTCACTTCTTCAACTAAGTTAAAAGCATCTCCAAATAATACTTGAATTTGATTGTCTTTTTTAGCCCGTCTAATATTTTTCACTGCTTCTTCATGCCGTATTTGATCTCGTTCAATTGTAACAATTTTCCCTTTCACGACACTTGCCATTCTTAAGGCAGAATATCCGATTGCAGTTCCAATTTCTAATACAGAATCAGGCTTATACAACCTTAATAGTTGTAGTAGCGCTTCCATGCTAAGTGGGTCCATAATGGGTACTTGATGAAGCTTTGCATATTGTTCCATTTCGTTGAAAAACTCATCTCGTTTAGGGATAAGTGTCTGTAGATATTCTTTTAGTTCATGATCTAGCATGAATAGCATACTCCTTTTATTGGAATGAACAATTAATACATGAAAAAAGAGTCATTAAAAGGAAAAACTCCTTAAAATGACGTCTTCATAAAAGTAACTTGCAATATTTTAACATATATTATTTGAAAAAGCGAACGTTAAAATTACTCCCCTCTGATATGTTCATTATATTTTTCTAAATGTTCATCATAATCCTTTGAAAATAATACTTCTCCTTCTTTTGTAGCTAAGAAGTAGAAATACTCCGTAGAAGCAGGATAAAGAGCCGCTTCTAGTGAAGTTTGCCCAGCATTAGCAATTGGACCAGGAGGTAATCCTACAATTTTGTAAGTATTATATGGGTGATTAATCTCATAATCTTTAAACGTTAATTTAGATTTATGCTCTTCCATTCCGTAAATTACGGTCGGATCCGTCTGAAGTGGCATATCAATACTTAAACGATTATAGAACACACTTGCAATATTTTTTCGAGATTCTTCATCTACAGCTTCCTCTTCAATTAATGATGCCATTGTTAAAAATTCATGAATACTCATTTCTCGGCTTTCAATATCAGAAATATAATTCATGACGACTTCATTTGTCTTATCAATCATTGGTAGAATAATGTCATTAAGAGCGGGTTTCTCTTCCACAAACGTGTAAGTAGCTGGGAATAAATAACCTTCAAGCGGATATTCTATATTTTCATTTAATATGGATTCCGTAATTAAATCAGGATAAAGTTCCATTAATTCTTCAATAAATTCACCATTATTTAAAAGATTGATGATTTCTTTTTCTGTATATCCAGTTTTTTTAGATATAATTTTTGCGATTTCTGTAATTCTTAAACCTTCAGGAATGGTAATCGTAAGTTTCGGTTCAATAAAGACTTTACCGGTTTTTAAACTAGCAATAATTTGATCCAAAGTCATTGATGGGGTTAATTGGTAAATACCTGCTTGAAACTCTGATTCATTGTTAAACTTTACATAATATTTAAAAACTTTTGCATCCTTTATAATTTTATTTTCTTCTAGAATGGACGCAATTGTACTAATGCTTGAACCTAAAGGAATTTCCACCTCAACTGGTGTATTGTTATTCTTATCAAGAGGGGAAAGAGCTGATTTAATATATAAATACCCACCTGTAATAATTCCTAAAAGTAAAATAATAACGATGGAACTAGTAATAAAAACGATTCGTCTAGCAATTTTTGCTTCCAAATATTTTTCCTCTAATGAAATCGTATTGGATTGATCTTTTGTACGGTCCTTACTCATTCTACTCCTCCTTTATTAGTAGAGGTTTTTAGTTGTTCTTTTAATCATCATATACTATACCATATATCGACTTTACGTACCATTTTTTCACAGAAAAAGAGGCAACCGCTAATGGTCGCCTCTCTTTGATAGAGAAAATCTTTATTCTTCTTCATCTAAAAATGTTTCTAACATTTCTTCGATTAAATCCCATTCTTCTTCTGTTTCAATAGGCATTAATTCACCAGAATCTTCTCCAGGAATGAAGCTTGAAGCATGAATTTCAACTTCACCATCTTCATCTTCTTCACCAATTGGGTAATATAAGACATAAGATTTTCCGAATTCTTCTGATTCGAATGTAAATAAAATTTCACAAAGCTGTTCGTTACCATTTTCATCGATTACTGTAATTTTGTTATCTCCGTGTTCCATTGATTGACCTCCAGAGTATGTTCTCTTTTTTTTAAAACCCTTTTTGACTGTCTAAATAGCCTTGCAAAATCATAACTGCAGCCATTTTATCAATCACTTGTTTCCGTTTTTTTCGGCTCATATCAGCTTGAAGAAGCACTCGTTCTGCAGCAACTGTTGATAATCGCTCATCCCATAATATAACAGGCAATTGGAACTTTTTCTCCAGTTTTTTGGCAAATTGTTGATTAGCTTCCCCTCTTGGACCAATTGTTCCATTCATATTTTTTGGAAGACCAACAACAATTTTATCAACATTGTATTCTTTGATAATTTGTCCTAAAATATCCAATCCAAACTGATTTTTCTCTTCATCAATTGGGATTGTTCGAATCCCTTGCGCAGTCCAACCAAGCTCATCACTGATTGCTACACCAATTGTTTTTGAGCCGACATCCAGTCCTAAAATTCGCATTAGAGCTCCTCACGATGTTGTTGTAAATAAAATTTAACTAATTCTTCTATTATTTCATCCCGTTCCAATTTGCGGATAATATTTCTAGCATCTTTATGTCTTGGGATATAGGCTGGATCCCCAGAAAGTAAGTATCCAACGATTTGATTGATCGGATTGTACCCTTTTTCCTTTAATGCACTATAAACTTGCAATATGACTTCCTTCACTTCTTTTTCAATCGGTTCTTCAGGAAACGAGAAATGCATCGTCTTATCTAGTGAACTCATGAAATGCGCACCTCCATTTATCAATTGGGACCTGCCATATGAATTACCTTTATTGTACAACAGTTAGTTATATTATGAAATCTTTTTTATCCAATCTTCTACAAAGTTTAGTGCTTCATCGATTTTACTGATATCTTTACCACCAGCTTGTGCCATATCTGGGCGTCCACCGCCACCGCCACCAGTGATACTTGCTACTTCTTTAATCAATTTCCCTGCATGGTATTTAGGAACGAGATCACTAGTTACTCCAGCAATTAGTAATACTTTTCCTTCATGAGCTGCAGCAAGAACGATTACTGCAGATGTTAATTTTTGCTTCAATTCGTCCATCATTGTACGCATTTGGTTAGCGTCATTAACTTCAACACGGCTAGCTAAAACATTAATGCCCATCACTTGTTTCACTTTTGAAAGAATAGATTGTGCTTCAAAGTTACTTAATTTAGCTGCTAAAGATTCATTTTCTCTTTGAAGTTCTTTTATTTCTCCATATAATCCGTCAATTCTTGTTAAAATATCCTTTTGATTTGTTTTTAACTTATGGCTCACTTCTTTTAATAAATGAATTTGTTCAACCATGAATCGATAAGCACCTTCACCAGTTACAGCCTCGATTCTTCGTGTACCTGCACCGATTCCGCTTTCTGAGACAAGTTTAAACAAACCAATTGAAGAAGTATTCTCAACATGGCAACCACCACAAAGCTCAAGTGAATAATCACCGATTTTTACAACGCGTACGATATCACCATATTTTTCTCCAAACAATGCCATAGCACCCATAGCTTTCGCTTCATCTAATGGACGGAGTGTAATTTCAACAGGTAAGCTTTCCCAAATCTTTTCATTAACAATCTTTTCAATTTTCTCTAGTTCATCTTCCGTTACTTGTCCGAAATGAGAGAAATCGAAACGAAGACGGTCTGGCTCAACTAACGATCCTGCCTGATTAACATGAACACCTAATACGTCTTTTAATGCTTGGTGTAAAAGGTGTGTTGCGGTGTGGTTTTTCGTAATCTTTTGTCGATTTACTACATCAATTTCAGCTGAAACATTCATATTTGTTTGAATCGAACCGCTCTTTACTACAACTCGATGTAAGTTTTGGCCATTTGGAGATTTTTGAACATCGATCACATTTACGATAACACCTTTTCCTTCCGTATCTGTTATCGTACCTTTATCAGCGATTTGTCCACCACTTTCTGCATAGAAAGGTGTTTCACTTAAAATAATTTGAACTTCTTCACCTTCATTAGCAAAATCAACTAAATATCCATCCTTAAAGATGGCAACAATTGAACCTTCTGAATGTGTTGATGTATATCCGACAAATGTACTTTCAACTGTTACATTACCGAGGTCGCCACCTTGAACTTGCATCGAATTGTCATCTTGACGAGCTTTTCTAGCACGCTCTCTTTGTGCTTCCATTTCTCTTTCAAATCCATCGTGATCAATTTTCAAGCCTTCTTCTTCTGCATATTCCTCAGTAAGTTCAACTGGGAATCCAAATGTGTCATATAAACGGAATACATCTACTCCATCAATCATTTGACTTCCTTTTTCACGAGCTTTTTTAATAATCTCAGATAAAATAGTCAAACCTTCATTTAATGTTTCATGGAATCGTTCTTCTTCATTTTTAATTACACGTTCAATGAACTCTTGTTTTTTCTTAACTTCTGGATAATAGTCGACCATAATATCGCCAACTACACTTACAAGTTCATACATAAATGGACGTTCGATATTGATCTTTTTCGCGAAACGAACAGCTCTTCTTAAAAGTCTTCTTAAAACATAGCCACGACCTTCATTTGAAGGTAGAGCCCCATCACCAACTGCAAAACTAACGGTACGAATATGGTCAGCAATTACTTTAAATGAAACGTCTTTTTCTTCATCAACACCATATTTCACACCACTAATTTCTTCAGTTTTACGAATGATTGGTAAAAATAAATCAGTATCAAAATTTGTTTTACCATTTTGTAAAACCGAAGCCATTCTCTCAAGTCCCATTCCGGTATCAATATTTTTCTTTGGTAGTGGAGTATATGTACCGTCAGGATTGTGGTTGAATTGAGAAAATACTAAGTTCCATACTTCTAAATAACGATCATTTTCTCCACCTGGATATAGTTCAGGATCATTCGGGTCATTTCCAAATTCTTCACCACGGTCATAGAAAATTTCAGAGTTTGGTCCACTTGGTCCTTCACCGATATCCCAGAAATTGCCTTCTAAGCGAATGATTCGATGATGTGGAATACCAATCTTTTCGTTCCAAATCTTGTATGCTTCATCATCTTCTGGGTGTACGGTTACGGATAATTTTTCTTTGTCAAATCCAATCCATTTTGGACTTGTTAAAAATTCCCATGCCCATTCAATTGCTTCTTCTTTAAAATAATCACCAATTGAGAAGTTACCGAGCATTTCAAAGAATGTATGGTGGCGAGCTGTTTTCCCTACATTCTCAATATCATTTGTACGGATTGATTTTTGAGCATTTGTAATACGTGGATTTTCAGGAATCACCCGACCATCAAAATATTTCTTTAAAGTAGCGACACCACTATTAATCCAAAGAAGTGATGGGTCATCAAGTGGCACTAAAGAAGCACTCGGTTCTACTTTATGTCCTTTTTCCTTAAAGAAATCTAAATACATTTGGCGAATTTGTGCACCAGTTAATGTTTTCATCATTCATTTCCTCCTTAACTTATTTTTTCCTAATTTTGCTAGTTTTAATATTCAACTGGTTAGTGTTGATATTTGAAACCAATAAAAAAAGCCCTTTATCCCCAAAAAGCAGGGACGAAGAGCATTCCGTGGTACCACCCTGATTATGGAAGTAAAATAAACTTCCATCACTCAATTAGGATTAACGCAGATCATGCGGCAGGGATTAGCTGCACTCTGGACTAGCCTTCCGTTATCCTAAATCTAGAATTCTTTCAGCCTAAAGGAATTCCTCTCTTCGCAAAATTTTCATTTGCTTAAGATTAGCAATAACGTACTCGGTCCTTCATTGTTTTTTTCGATATACTAGTTTTTCTTCATAATTTTATTCATGTTTGTAAATTTTGTCAAATATTTTCCTAGAATTTTAAGAATCATTTAAGTCTTGAGTTTGAAAAACATGAAATGCTTGCAAAATTGTTGTTTTAATAATTGCAACAACAGGTACTGCTAAGATAAGGCCCATAATACCTGCTACTTCTCCACCTATTAATATCGAAAAAATAATTAAAAGTGGATGCATTTTCAAGCTTCTACCAACAATTAATGGCGATAATACATTTCCTTCTAAAAATTGTAAAATAAAGATGGCCAGTAGGACATAAATCACCATTTTAATGGAGATTGTAGAAGCTACTAGTGCTGCAGGAATGGCTCCAATAATCGGACCAAAATAAGGAATAACATTTGTTGCCCCAATTAATGCTCCTAAAAGAAGTGGATACTTTATACCAATAAACCAAAATATCGTGGATGACACGGTACCTATTGTTGCACAAACGATTAATTGCCCTCTTATATAATTTCCGAGTGAATCATCGACATTTTTTATGAATCGTCTTGTACCGTTTTTCCATTTTTTCGGTACGAGCTGCCAAAATATTTTATTTAAGTATTCACTATCTTTCAGCATATAAAAAGCTATAAATGGAATTAAGAGCAATAAAAAGATATTATCAATAATCCATAGTAAAAAGTTCAATACTCGTTGAACCAATCTTTCCATTCCAATATTAAAGGAATGAATGCTATTTTGAATTTGTTGCTTTAAGCCAAATGGCCAAGATTTCGTCTTTTCTTCAATAAATAGTTCAATTTGATCATATTGATTCATGGCGTTCGGAATATTTTCCGATAGTTCTCTTAGTTGTCTAATAAACACTGGAATCCCTTTATAAATTGCAAAACCGAGCCCACCAAAAAAGAGAATATATATGATTAATACCGCAAGCCACCTTGGCAATCCATTTTTATGGAACTTTTCAACTAATGGCATTAACAAAAATGCTATAAAGGCAGCGATGATAAAAGGAAAAAGTGCCGCAATAAATGTATGTAATATTGGATTCCAAAAGGGTTTTAACTTTAAAAATACAAAAATCACAACAAATAATAATAATAAAAATCCAAGCCTGTAAAACCATTTTACTTTAATGTCCATGATGAGCCCTCCCAATGGTAGTTTGAGAGTTCCAAGATAATTTATTCAAATAAATGGTAATCCAATAATAGAAAAACGACGATTACGTTAAGCATTGTATCGTCGTTCTTCTTCAGTAAATAGATCATCTAGAGATGACAAAGTTCCATCTTCCTCAACTTGATGCGTGTATATCAATCCTTTTTGTATGGATAACTCAATGTAGCAGTTCCAACAATAATATTGATTAATACCGATTTTCCCAATATCTTTACTTTTACAATTTGGACAAGCTAACATTAGGCACACCTCATCTTAAATCAAAATGTAGTAAGATTGTGCCCTAATTTCAGAAAAATTAAACATTATTTAATTGATTTTACTTTCCATGAAATCATAAGGGGATATATTCTCCATTCCAATCATCGGATCAACATTTAACAAAAGCTCCTCAAGCGATATATTTTCTTCAGGAAGTGCATATTCTACTTGTTTCTTTCTAATATGATCTTTTAATCGCTCAAGTAGTGTTGTATTTCGCTTATTGTCATCGATGCGATTCACCGCGATGTGAAAGGCCTCTACTTCGCCACATAAAATGAGCTTATCTTTTGCACGTGTAATGGCGGTATAAATTAGGTTTCGGCGCAACATTCGGAAATAACTTTTGACAATGGGTAAGATGACACAAGGGAATTCACTACCTTGGGATTTATGGATACTGCAACAATACGCTAACGTGATTTGATTTAAATCTTGCCTAGTATAGGTAACTTCATGATTTTCAAATAAGACGACAATTTGATCTTGTTTCTCTTCATTTTCATTAGCATGAAAGATTGCAACAATCTCACCCATATCACCATTAAAAATATTTTTTTCTGGTTGATTTACGAGTTGTAAAACCTTATCTCCCACGCGATATATGACATCCCCAAACTTAATTTCCCGTTTTGTTCCATCTGGATTATCATTAAATATTTCTTGCAGTAAGCGATTTAATTCATCTATACCTGCTGGTCCACGATACATTGGGGCTAACACTTGGATATCTTTTTTCGTAAACCCTTTTTTAATCGCAACTGAGACGATTTGCTTCACGACATCAGGCATTTGATTTGCTGTACAACTAATAAATGAACGATCTTTTTGCTGAACGGTTAATTGATGAGGAATTTGTCCATTTTTTATCGAGTGAGCAAGATCGATTATGGATGAGCCATCTTCTTGACGATAAATATCCGTTAGTTTAACAGTAGGAATTAGCTCTGAGTCTAATAAATCTTTTAAAACTTGCCCTGGACCAACAGATGGAAGCTGGTCCTCATCACCAACTAGAATTACTTGAATATGTTCTGGTAATGCTTTGAACAACTGATTCGCAAGCCAAATGTCAACCATAGACATTTCATCAATGATGACAATTTTCCCTTCAATCGGATTATCTTCATGATGATCAAAAGTTTCCGTACCATTCCAGCCAAGCAATCGATGAATCGTAACAGCTGGTAGGCCTGTGGATTCACTGAGACGTTTTGCCGCACGCCCAGTCGGAGCTGCTAATATAAATGGAAATGGCTCATCTTTTTTGTAATCCTTTATGTTTAATGAACAACCATTAAGTTCACCATATAGTTCAACGATTCCTTTGATGACAGTTGTTTTACCAGTACCAGGACCTCCTGTTAAAATAAGCATTGGAGACATTAACGCTTTTTGGATTGCTTCCTTTTGGCTTGGAGCATATTGAATAGATAGCCGCTCCTCAAGCTCCCCTAAAGCTAATAAAAATTCAGATTCAGGAAATTGGTCCTCATATTCCTTTTGTTCTAAAATTCGTTTAATATTTTTTACTAATCCTTTTTCCGCATAATAGATTGAAGGGATATAAATGCGAGATTCTTCGGAAACAATTTTCCCTTCCTCTTCTAACTTCAATAATTCAATTTGAATTTCACTCTCATCAATCCGTATTCTCTGGTTCGCTTCTAGCAATCTTTTCACTTGAGATACTAAATCCTCTTTTAACAAAAACGCATGTCCTTCTTGATTACAGATTGAGTCTAAACAATACAATGATGCTGCTTTCAATCGATCTGGGTGATTACCATGTATTCCTAATTGTCGACCAAGTTCATCGGCACGGGAAAAACCAATTCCTTCAACATCTTCGACCAATTGATATGGATTATTTTTGATAACATCAAGTGTTTGTTCTTTATAACATTGATAAATTTTCATTGATATAGCTGGGCCAAAGCCGTACTCATTGAGCTGAATCATAATATTTTCTAGACCTTGATGTTCAACTAAAGTGTCATATAGAACTTTTGCTGTTTCAGATTTTAATTTAGGTACGGTATCGAGAACTGATGGATTCGCCAAAATCTTAGCAATGGCGTCATCACCTAAATGTTCAACTATACTTTCAGCTGTCTTTTTACCAATTCCTTTAAATAGTTCACTAGATAAATATTGAACGACACCTTTTTTTGTTTTTGGAAGGTCTTGCTGGAGGTGAGTCGCTACAAATTGCTTACCATATCTTGGGTGCTCCTGAAATTGTCCGTAGAAAAAATAGCTTTCTTCCTCATGAAGTTTATGGAAATAGCCTGTAACTACGGCTTCTTTTTCTTTAAAATCAATGTTTGATTCTTCAACACGAATTCGTATAACACTATAGAGATTCGTTTCATTATGAAAAATCGTAATAAATGGTTTACCTTTGATATACGGCTTGTCTTGTTCCATATTCAAGAGACACCCCTTTCCTTTTCAATATTATTATATAAATGAAATGAAAAAAAGAGCCAGCTAAAATGAAAACATTCCCTTTAGCTCAGCTCTATTCCTTATCCTACATATCGAAGTTGTTTGCCGCCTTTAAAGATTTGATCAATCGTACCTCCACCAAGACATTCTTCACCATTGTAAAATACAACCGCTTGACCAGGTGTTACCGCACGTATTGGTTCATCAAAGATTACTCTTACTTGATTATTGTCTAATAGTTGAACCGTTACCCCATTGTCTGGTTGGCGATAACGGAATTTTGCTGTACAATGAAATTCTTTTGGCTTCTCGCGATTTGAAGTCCAACTTATATCAGTCGCAATAATTTCATCTGAATAAAGGGCATCATTATCAAAACCTTGGCCAACTAATAGAACATTGCGCTCTAAATCTTTCCCAACAACAAACCAAGGGTCTCCTTGTCCGCCGATTCCAAGTCCATGTCTTTGACCAATGGTATAATACATTAATCCATCATGTTTACCCTTTACTTCACCAGTCAGTGTTTCCATACGACCAGGTTGTGCAGGTAAATATTGGCTCAAGAATTCTTTAAAATTTCTCTCCCCAATAAAACAAATTCCTGTACTGTCTTTTTTCGTAGCAGTTGCTAAATTGGCTTCACGAGCAATTTCACGAACACGTTTTTTATCTAAATGACCAATCGGAAACATCACTTTTGAAATTTGATCTTGTGTCAATTGATTTAAGAAATAAGTTTGGTCCTTATTCTCATCTTTACCACGGAGCATCTTATATTCTCCATCTTGAAAAGCGATTTGTGCATAATGCCCTGTCGCTAAATAATCCGCACCTAATTTCATAGCATGATCAAGAAAAGCTTTAAACTTAATTTCTTTATTACACATCACATCTGGATTTGGTGTTCGACCAGCTTTATATTCATTTAAAAAGTAAGTAAAGACTTTATCCCAATACTCTTTTTCGAAATTGACAGCATAATAAGGAATCCCTATTTGGTTACAAACTCGAATGACGTCATCATAATCTTGTGTCGCAGTACAAACACCAAATTCATCTGTGTCATCCCAGTTCTTCATAAAAATTCCAATTACGTCATATCCTTGTTGTTTCAGTAAGTATGCAGCTACAGAGGAATCAACCCCTCCACTCATACCGACCACAACTCTTGTATTTTTAGGATCTTTCATCCTTGCACCTCCTTTATTAACCTCTTAATCTTTTTACGATTTTCGCTACTTTCCTCGCAACGGTTTCGATTTGCTCAATTGTATTCCCATATCCGAAACTAAAGCGAATCGAATTATATAGTTCATCTGAAGCTTTACCAAACATTGCACTTAATACATGACTTGGCTCTAATGAACCTGCTGTACATGCTGAACCACTTGATGCAGCAATCCCTTCAAGATCCAAGTTTACAAGCATTTGCTCTACATTGGTTCCAGGAAAACTTACATTAACAACATGTGGTAGGGAATGTTCTATATCCCCATTTAGTTTAAATTCTATTTCCTCTTCTTTTAGAACACCAAGGAAACGATCTTTCATTTGGCTATATAATTCCATTTTATCTTTTTGAGAATTTTGACTTTCCTCAATGGCTTTTTGGAAACCAATGATAGCAGGTATATTTTCTGTTCCTGCACGGCGCTTTCTTTCTTGTTCACCACCAAAAATATATGGATTAATTTTTACGCCATCACGAACATAAAGGAAGCCAATTCCTTTTGGTCCATTTAATTTATGACCTGAAGTGCTTAATAAATCAATCCCTAACTCTTTCACATTAATCGGAATTAATCCATAAGCTTGAACTGCATCTGTATGAAAATAAGCTTGGTGATTCTTTAATACTTCTCCGATTTCTGCAATTGGTTGAATAGTGCCAACCTCATTATTGGCAAACATTATAGAAACCAGAATCGTATCATCTCTTAATGCACTTTGTAAGTCCTTGATTTGTACTAATCCACGCTCGTCAACTGGTAAATAAGTAACTTCAAAACCAAGGCTCTCGAGATGTTTACATGTATTTAAAATGGCATGATGCTCAATTTTAGTTGTAATAATGTGTTTACCTTTTTGTTGATTTGCAGTAGCAACACCGATTAATGCCAAATTATCGGCCTCTGTACCACCACTTGTAAAGATAATCTCATTAAAATCCGCATGAATAGACTTTGCTGCAACAGTTCGTGCTGTATCGAGCAATTGTCTCGTTTCTCTTCCAAAAGAATGTATGCTTGATGGATTACCAAAAAACTTTCCCATATATTCAGTCATTGTTTCAATAACTTTCGGGTGCATTGGAGATGTCGCTGCATGGTCGACATAAATTTTTTCCATAATTTCACCTACTTTTTGTTTCCCAAAGCAAAAACTTTGGTTTACAAATTTTTTTCGATAATTGTACTTAAGAAACAGTTAAATTATTTTAACCGAGTAGAATTCAAATGTAAAACATATAGCCTTCTTCGCTCGTATCATCTTCTGAATGGTTAGCTAAATCTTCTAATGTCGTATGATCTAAAACATCTTTTATCGCATTGCGAATGCGAATCCATAGTTCTCGTTTTGCAGGTTCCTCATCTTCAATTCCTTCAACTAATTGAATCGGTCCCTCTAATACACGAATAACATCTCCTGAAGTTATTTCTTTCGGCTCTCTAGCTAAAATATACCCACCATATGCCCCACGAATACTTTTCACGAGTCCTGCATTTCTAAGAGGAGATACAATTTGCTCTAAATAATGTTCAGATAAATCATTGGCTTGTGCGATCGTTTTTAAAGGGACAGGGCCATCTCCATACTTTTTAGCCAATTCGATCATAATCGTCAGTCCATAACGTCCTTTCGTTGAAATTTTCATCTATCTATCCACCTCATCTTGTAAACTTATCTGTATTTTTATTGATTTTCCGCGCCTTTTGACTTTGGCATTATAGCATATTTTTCACATATACTCTACTTCCCATTTTTCTCATGATTTGTAATCACTCATTTGTATATTTTGGAAATTATGCTAGATTAATGATAGAGGAAAAAAGGAAGGGAAAATTATGAGTTTAAAACCATTGGCCTATCGAATGCGTCCTAGACGAATTGAAGAAGTAATCGGTCAACAACATCTAGTAGGTGAAGGGAAAATTATTCATCGTATGGTCAAAGCAAGAATGCTTTCTTCGATGATTTTATATGGTCCACCAGGTGTCGGAAAAACATCGATCGCAAGTGCAATCGCTGGAAGCACAGATTATGCATTCAGGATGTTAAATGCCGTTACAAACAATAAAAAAGATTTAGAAATCGTTATTGAAGAGGCAAAAATGAGTGGAACGGTTATTCTTTTATTAGATGAGGTTCATCGTCTTGATAAAGCGAAGCAAGACTTTTTACTCCCTCATTTAGAGAGTGGGAAGATTATTTTAATTGGGGCTACAACAGGAAATCCTTACCATGTCATTAATCCCGCTATTCGCAGTAGATGTCAAATATTCGAGTTAAAACCACTCACTCCAGAAGAGATTCAAATTGCAATTAAACGGGCACTATTGGATTCTGAACGAGGACTTGGTCAATACCATGTCGAAATGGAAAATGCGGCATTACAACACCTCTCTTATGCAGTTTTTGGAGATGTAAGAAGTGCATTAAATGCTTTAGAGCTTGCTGTTTTGTCTACAGAACCTAATGAAAATGGAATCATATCCATTTCAGTTGATATTATTTCAGAATGTGTACAGAAAAAAGGGTTTACTCATGACAAAGATGGGGACGGGCATTATGATGTACTTTCAGCTTTCCAGAAGTCCATACGTGGAAGTGATGTGAATGCAGCACTCCATTACTTAGGAAGACTCATTCTAGCAGAAGACTTGCCAAGTATTAGTAGACGACTTCTTGTTATTGCCTATGAAGATATAGGTCTTGCGAATCCACAAGCAGCAGTACGTACCTTTACAGCTGTACAAACTGCCGAAAAAATAGGTTTTCCAGAAGCAAGAATTCCTCTTGCTAATGCTGTCATTGAACTATGTCTTTCTCCTAAATCGAATTCTAGTATTACCGCTATTGATGCAGCAATTGCGGATATAGAAAAGGGATTAGGAGGAGAAATTCCTGATCATCTTAAAGATGCCCATTATGCTGGCGCGAAAAAATTAGGTCGTGGAATTGATTATAAATATCCTCATGATTATGAAGGAGCTTGGGTAAAACAAGAATATTTACCGAAGACTCTAAAAGATAAAAAGTATTATGAGCCTAAGAAAACAGGAAAATATGAAATCGCCTTAGGGCAAGTCTATGAAAAAATCAATCAATATAAAAAGGATTGACAAGTGTCGTCAATCCTTTTTATTTGTATTCATTTAGCCTTGTTTTACACGATTGATTGGGATGTCTTTAATAATTTCTCTTACAACATAAGAAGCCATAATAAGTCCCGCTACTGATGGAACAAATGCATTGGATGCTGGAGGCATTTTTGCTTTACGAATTTCAGCTTTGTCATTTCCAACCACTTTTCGCACATCTTCGCGAATAACAACAGGACTTTCATCAGAAAACACGACTGGAATTCCTTTTTTAATACCGTCTTTTTTCAATTGTTGGCGAATTACTCGCGCAATTGGATCTGTATGAGTTTTTGAAATATCTGCAATACGGAATCGAGTAGGATCCATTTTATTTGCCGCACCCATACTAGAGATAATCGGAATCTTTCGTTTTAAACATTCTTTCATGATATGAACTTTATAAATAATCGTATCTGATGCGTCAACAACAAAGTCAATGTCATATTTAAAAATATCTTCATACGTTTCTTCTGTATAAAACATTTTCAATGAAATTACTTCACAATCAGGGTTAATATCAGCAATTCTCTCTTTCATTAAGTCTGCTTTTGGCTTTCCAACTGTTGATAAGAGTGCAATAATTTGACGATTAATATTTGTAATATCGACAACATCTTTATCAATAAGAATTAATCTTCCAACTCCTGAACGAGCTAAAGCTTCTGCCGCAAAAGATCCGACACCGCCAATTCCAAGAACAAGAACAGTAGAATCTTTTAATAATTGTAATCCTTCTTTACCAATTGCTAATTCGTTCCGTGAAAATTGATGTAACATCTTTCTGCCACCTTTATTCATTATTTTCCATAAAAAATATATCACATCTATGAATCAATAAAACCATTCATTTTAAATATTCCATAAAAAAAGCTTAGAATTAAATAACTCTAAGCTTTCGTCAATTTAGTAAAATGGTTTAACCAGAAAAAGAATGAAAAACGAGGTCCCAATCGTGCCGTCGTTTGTTTGCCTTTGTTTTGAACCCGCTCTCGCGAGGTGGGTGTTCTGTTCAAAGCTTTACAAGTCCACTATAATGAGGCATTTGTGCCACTTTGAAACGACAAACTCCCTAAGGCATAAGTGTTCGGTCAAAACTCGGTTTAACAACGGACACATCAGGACTCTCTTTAGTGATTAAATCATAACAAAATTTTTCGTCATTTTCAATAAACGCTAAATAGAAAAAATTGGAAATTATTTTGACTTCACTGATAAATGTAATTCTTCTAGCTGCAAACTGCTAACTTCACTTGGTGCATTTGTTAATGGATCACTTGCACTTGCCGTTTTCGGGAATGCAATTGTATCGCGGAGATTAGTTCTTCCTGAAAGCAACATGACAAAACGGTCTAAACCGATGGCAATCCCACCATGAGGAGGAGTACCATATTCAAAAGCATCCATTAAGAAGCCAAATTGCTCACGAGCTTGTTCTTCTGTAAATCCTAATACTTTAAACATTTTCTCTTGGATGTTCCGTTCGAAAATACGTAATGATCCACCGCCAAGTTCATAACCATTTAACACGATATCATATGCTTGTGCACGGATTGAACCTGGGTCTGTTTCAAATAATGGTAAGTCTTCACGCACAGGCATTGTAAATGGATGGTGTGCAGCGAAATAACGACCAGCTTCTTCGTCATATTCTAATAATGGCCAATCTGTTACCCATAGGAAGTTAAATTTCGATTCATCGATCAATTTCAAGTCTTTTCCTAATTTTAAGCGTAGAGCACCTAATGCATTGGCTACAACAGATTTTTGATCAGCAACAAATAGTAATAAATCGCCATTTTCTGCTTCTAGAATCGCTTTAATACTTTCTACTTCTTCTTCAGTAAAGAATTTTGCGATTGGGCCATTTAATCCTTCTTCTGTTACTTTTAACCAAGCTAAACCTTTAGCTCCATAACGGTTTACATATTCCGTTAAACCATCGATATCTTTACGGGAATACTTATCAGCACTATTTTTCACATTAATTGCTTTTACTTGACCACCTGATGCGACTGCACTAGCAAATACTTTAAAACCACTATTTTTAACTGCTTCAGATAGATCTTTTAATTCTAGACCGAATCTTGTATCTGGTTTGTCAGATCCGAATCGATCCATTGCTTCAAAATACGTTAAGCGAGGGAATGGAAGTGCAATCTCGATTCCTTTCACTTCTTTCATGACGCTTGCCATCATTTGTTCAATCATGTTCATAATATCTTCTTGGCTCATGAAACTTGTTTCGATATCCACTTGAGTAAATTCTGGCTGTCTGTCAGCGCGCAAATCTTCATCTCGGAAACATCTTGCCACTTGGTAGTAGCGATCAAATCCACCAACCATTAATAATTGTTTAAAGATTTGTGGACTTTGTGGTAATGCATAAAATTCACCAGGATGTACTCGGCTTGGTACTAAATAGTCTCTTGCACCTTCTGGAGTACTTTTAGTTAAAATTGGTGTTTCAACTTCAATAAATTGATTTTGATCAAGAAAATTACGGATAGCTTTTACTGTTTGATGACGCATTTTTAATGTTTCAAACATAACAGGTCTTCTTAAGTCTAAATAACGGTATTTTAAACGCATTTCTTCAGTAATTTCAACTTGATTTTCAATCAAAAAAGGAGGTGTTTTTGATTCATTAAGAATGGTTACTTCTTGGCATTGAATTTCAATTTTACCTGTGCTTAATTTAAGGTTTTCTGTTCCATCAGCTCTTCTAACAACAGTCCCTTTTACATCAAGAACATATTCACTACGAATACCCTCAGCCACATTTAATGCTTCTTTAGATACTTCAGGATTAAATACAATTTGAACAATTCCCGTACGGTCTCTTAAATCAATAAATATTAAGCCACCTAAGTCGCGGCGTTTTTGTACCCAACCTTTTACCTGAACTACCTTTCCAATATGTTCTTCATTAAATTCTCCACAGTATGCAGTTCTTCCAAACATAATTGCCCCTCCTTAATTCAATACGTTTTTCAATTCTGGAACTAATTGTTCTAATGGAATTTCTTTTTGATCTCCGGTTGCTAAATTCTTTACAGGAGCCGTTCCTTTTGCGATTTCATCCTCACCTAAAATGATGACATATTTCGCATTGAGACGGTCTGCCGCTTTAAATTGGGCTTTTATTTTTCTGTCCGTATAATCTTTGTCTGCAGAAATCCCGTTTTTCCGTAAATCGAGAAGAAGCTTAACAGCAAAATCTTTAGCTTGTTCCCCTAATGCAATAACATATACATCTAAATCATTTTCGTTTTCGAATCGAATACCTTCCGCTGCCATCGCAAGGATTACTCGTTCAATGCTCATCGCAAATCCAATTCCTGGAGTTTCTGGACCACCTAATTGTTCAACTAAACCATTATAGCGTCCTCCTCCACATAATGTTGTAATCGCACCAAAACCAGGCGCTGAACTCATAATCTCGAAAGCTGTGTGATTGTAGTAATCTAATCCTCGAACTAATGTCGGATCTACTTCATATTCAATTTCTAATCGGTCTAGGTGCTCACATACTTTATCGAAATATTTCTTTGATTCATCATTTAAGTATTCGAGAATTGATGGAGCAGTTTTCATTAATGGATTCTCGCGATCAACTTTACAATCTAATATTCTTAATGGGTTTTTCTCTAAACGATTTTGACAATCTTTACAGAATTCATGAATGCTTGGTTTAAAGTGATCAATTAAAGCATTTCTATGATTGATACGAGAACTTTGATCACCTAAACTGTTAATAACTAATTTCAAGTTTTTTAATCCGATTGCTTCATAAATACCAAATGCAAGAGAAATCACTTCTGCATCTATGGCAGGATCATTACTACCAAGTGCTTCTACCCCAAATTGAACAAACTGACGATTTCTTCCAGATTGTGGACGCTCATAACGGAACATTGGTCCCATGTAATAAAGCTTTACTGGTTGATTTGGGTCACCAAAAAGTTTATTTTCTACAAAAGAACGAACAACTGCAGCTGTTCCTTCTGGACGTAATGTAATATCACGACCACCTCTGTCTTGGAAAGAATACATTTCCTTCTGTACAATATCGGTTGTATCGCCTACACCGCGACTGAATACTTCTGTATGTTCAAAAATAGGGGTTCTAATTTCTTCATACCGATATTTATTCATTAAATCGCGAATTTTCTCTTCGATCCACTGCCACTGTTTGACATCTTTAGGTAAAATATCTTGTGTCCCTCGTGGAATTTGAACTTTCATTCCTATGACCTCCTACATATTAATAACAAAACATTTAGAAATACAAAATAAAAAGCTCTCATCCCTATGCTAATTGCATAGGGACGAGAGCTATAATCTCGCGGTACCACCCTAATTGAAGCAAAATATGCTTCCACTCAATCAATAACGCCTGAAAAGCGTAAATCTCCTACTCGGAATTAGATTCTGTTCAGAGACTATCCTCCAGAGTGTCTTTCATTTCATCATAATGGAGGAATGCTTTCAGCCAACGACATTCCCTCTCTATCCATCTGGGGTGAAACTACTCTCTCTATCAACGGATTTTCCATTTTTAAGTTATTATTTACCTATAATAATGAACAAATATTAACATGTCAAGCAAATTTTAATATCGTTTCAACTGTCTTTTTAATTTTTTAACATCACCTAAAGATATTCCAAATTCACTAGCAATTTCATATGATGTTGCATTCCCTTGCATCTCAAGAAACTCATGGAAATTCACACCAAAGACATTATTCATGGAATTTGCGTGCTCATGTTTTTCACTTGAACGCATCTTGTTCACTCCTATATAGTAAGTTAAGTTGTCTTACTATATAGTGTTCCCAACTTTTTACTATTCTATCAGTGAATATTATCTACAAAAATTTCTATCTATTTTTACTATCTAAAATTAAAGTAACAGGGCCATCATTATTTAACTTGACTTCCATCATCGCACCAAATATACCCGTTTCGACAATAAGGCCTTTCGATCTTAGCTTTTCATTAAAGTATTCATATAGTTCAATCGCTTGTTCAGGTTTAGCAGCGTCCATGAAATTCGGACGTCTACCTTTTCTTGTATCTCCATATAAGGTAAATTGTGAAATCGATAAAATATCACCTTTCACATCATAAAGAGAAAGATTCATTTTTCCATTTTCATCTTCAAAAATTCGTAAATTAGGAATTTTTTCAGCTAAGTAATCAGCATCCTCTTTTGAATCATCATGAGTAATTCCAACTAAGAGAACAAAACCTTGCTGTATTTTCCCTACTACTTCTTCATTTACAACAACTTCTGCAAACTTTACTTTTTGTAAAACTACTCTCACAGTTATCCTCCTAGTTCATGACACGACGTACTGCATAAATATCAGAGATACGTTTAATTCGATCTACTACTTTTTGAAGATGGGCTATATTTTGAATAGAAATGGTGATTAATATGGTAGCCATTTTATTTTTATCTGTTTTTCCCGATACAGCAGTAATATTGGTTTTCGTCTCATTTACTGCTTGAAGTACCTCATTTAATAAACCACGTCTATCAAAACCATTAATTTCAAGGTCAACATTGTATTCCTTCCGGCTGCTTGAATATCCTTCCCATTCAACAGAGATGAGTCGGTCTTGAACATCCTCTGCATGAACATTCGGACAATCAGCCCGATGTACAGATACACCGCGTCCTTTTGTTATATATCCGACAATTTCATCCCCAGGAATTGGATTACAACATCGAGACAGGCGAATGAGTAAATTATCAATACCTTTAACACGAACACCTGAATCTTTTCTTCGCGGAGAATCGATTGTCTTGATCTCATTCACTTCTTTAATAATCGAATTATCATCTAATTCTTTCTTCTTACGTAACTTCTCTGTTAGGCGATTCGCGACTTGAATGGCTGTAATTCCGTTATACCCAACCGCAGCATACATATCTTCTTCACTAGCAAAATTATATTTTTCAGCGACACGCTTAATATTTTCAGCTGTTAACACATCTTTTAAATCAAAGTCCATTGCTCGAATTTCTTTTTCAACTAGCTCACGACCTTTAATGACATTCTCTTCTTTTAATTGTTTCTTAAAGAATTGTTTAATCTTATTTTTTGCTTGAGTCGTTTGAGCGAGTTTAATCCAGTCCTGACTTGGCCCATAAGAATGCTTTGAGGTTAAAATTTCAACGATATCGCCTGTTTTTAATCGATAGTCAAGTGGAACCATCTTGCCATTTACTTTCGCACCAATCGTTTTATTCCCGATTTCGGAATGAATTCGGTAAGCATAATCGATCGGAACAGATCCACTTGGAAGTTCAATAACATCTCCTTTTGGGGTAAATACATACACCATGTCAGAGAAAACATCAATTTTTAACGATTGCATAAACTCTTTAGCATTAGCTGAGTCTTTTTGAAACTCCAAAATTTCACGGAACCATGTTAACTTTTTCTCAAAAGTATCTGTATTGTTAATCTTTTTGCCTTCTTTATAAGCCCAATGGGCAGCAATCCCGTACTCAGCAATTTGATGCATTTCCATTGTACGAATTTGAACTTCTAACGGATCACCTTTTGGACCAATAACCGTTGTATGAAGAGATTGATAAAGATTTTGTTTTGGCATCGCAATATAATCTTTAAATCTTCCTGGCATTGGCTTCCAAGCCGTATGAATAATACCTAATACCGCATAACAGTCTTTAATGCTATTTACAATAATTCGGACGGCTAATAAATCGTAAATTTCATTAAATTCTTTATTTTGAAGGACCATTTTTCGGTAAATACTATAAATGTGTTTAGGACGTCCAGTAATATCTGCTTGTATTTGTACTTCTTCGAGACGTCTTTTCACATCTTCTATGACATCATTTAAATATTCCTCACGTTCTGCTCGCTTCCGTTTCATTAGGTTGACAATGCGATAATATTGTTGAGGATTTAAATAGCGAAGCGATGTATCTTCTAATTCCCATTTAATACGAGAAATCCCGAGTCTGTGAGCAAGAGGGGCAAATACTTCTAAAGTTTCAGTTGCCATTCTTCTTTGCTTTTCTTCAGGTAAATATTTTAATGTTCTCATATTATGGAGGCGATCAGAGAACTTGATCAAAATAACCCTCATATCTTTCGCCATGGCTACAAGCATTTTTCGATGATTTTCAGCTTGTTGCTCTTCCTGGGATTTAAACTTAATTTTACCAAGTTTCGTAACACCATCTACTAACATAGCGATTTCTTTGCCAAACATCTCTTCAATTTGTTCGAGAGTAATATCGGTATCTTCAACCACATCATGAAGAAAACCAGCAGCTAATGTAGATGGGTCCATCCGCAAATCGGCAAGTATACCTACAACTTGAATAGGATGAATAATATATGGTTCGCCAGATTTTCTAAATTGGTTACGATGAGACTTTTCTGCAACTTCGTAAGCCTTTTTGACGACTGCCATATGTTCTTCATTCAAATATTCACTAATTTTCTCAAAAACCTCATCTGCGGTTAATATTTTTTCGGTACTCATATTATTAATCACCTTATTATTCATTTACAGCATAATCAATAGGAATGAATTGTTTTTATTATTGACAATATCAGAAAAAATGTAAAGTAGTAATCATAGAATAACATAAATTTTGTCGAAATGATTATAAAAATAGCTTGGCATATGCCAAGCCTGGATATTTATTTTAGATGATGCATTAAAATTGCATTAATGCTTTAATATCATATCCTTTAAGTTTTTCGCGACCATTTAAGTAACTAAGCTCAATTAAGAATGCACAACCTACCACGATACCACCTAATTTTTCAACTAATTCAATTGTAGCACCGATTGTACCGCCAGTTGCTAATAGGTCATCTATTATAAGTACTTTTTGTCCTGGTTTAATTGCATCTTTATGGATCGTTAGCGTATCTTTACCATATTCCAATCCATACGTAACTTTAATGACTTCTCTTGGTAATTTTCCTTCTTTACGAACAGGAGCAAAACCTACTCCCATTGCATAAGCAACTGGGCAACCAATAATAAATCCACGCGCTTCAGGTCCTACAACGATATCAATATCTTTTTCTTTTGCGTATTCAACAATTTGTTCAGTTGCTTCTTTGAATGCTTTTCCATCATTCATTAATGGTGTAATATCTCTAAATTTAATACCTGGTTTTGGATAATCCTCTACAAGTGCTACATATTCTCTTAAATCCATAGTACTCTTTCCTCCTCAGAATGGTGTTTTAAATATGTTTGAAACCATTCTTTTAATTGTTGATATGAAGAATAAAGCAATTCTTTTTCCAATTGGATTAGTTCTTGCCTTCTTGCATAGGTAATTGATTCGCTTAAATCACGTTTTTGAACTTGTTTGTTTACTGAAACAATTCCATTCTCCATTGTAACAAATTCTAGTTCTAAAAACACCTGTAACATAAATTCAATCGTATCTAAAGACAATCCACGGTATTGAGCTAAATCATGACTATATCTTTGAAAATCAAAAACGCCCTTTTTAACTAAGAACGTATATAACCATTTAAATTGTTCACGTGATGGGAATGTCTTAAAAAATTGGGTATCATTTTGATAAAAATAAGCATAAATACGTTGAATCTTCTTGCCTTTAATTAAAGAAACTAGACGATTTTTGGTCGGTGGAAAATCAATTAAAACCACATTCTGATCATCAAGATTAACTTCACTAGCTATTTGATCTGAATCTATGAGAATGAAATTTTGTGAACGACCTAAATTCATCAACTGTTTATAGTTTTCCATAGAAAAGACGATAAACACACAATTTTCTTCTGGAAGTTTATCGATCCACGTTAATAGTTTCTTATTTCCCCGATAATCAAATAATTGCCACTGGCTAACCGCTAGATCTTTAATAAAAATTTGTGGTTTACGAATGTTATTCCATTCATTTATTCCAAGTTCACCAATGACAGAAACTTTTGATAGTGAAGAAATATGGTCGCTTATTTCACCTAAATTAAAACCAATTCCATCTAATTGATGGTCTTCGTCCTGAAATGTAACTTTTAAATGCTTTTGATCGGTTCCGACCTTTTTCATCTGAGAAAAATGAATATCTTCAATCATGACTCTCGGTTTTGGATTTCGCACTCCAAATGGTGCCAATAATTGAACTTGCTCAATTGCTTCGACAGTAATTTCCGAAAGTGGAATGGAAACATCCAATTCGGTAATCGGGATAAAATCTTCTGGTTTTAATTGCAATTTTGCGAGTTGATTTAATGTTAATTGAAGCTTTGGTATATCTGAAATTCTTAACGTCATTCCAGCTGCCATCGGGTGTCCGCCAAAATGAGGAAGAATATCTTTACATTGTGTTAAATTTTCATAGAGATTAAATCCTGGAATACTTCTAGCTGAACCTTTCGCTAATCCACTTTCTTCATCATAAGAGAATACAAAAACAGGGCGATAAAATTTTTCTACTAATCTAGAAGCTACAATTCCAATAACACCAGGATTCCATGAAGAGTGCCCAACAATAATGACCGGATGATCATATTTTAATTGCTGCTCAGTAACCATTTGAATAGCCGCTTCAGTCATTGAATTCACAATTTCTTGTCTTTCAACATTATAAGAACTAATTTCTGTTGCCAGGAATTCAGCCTCTTCATCGTCTGTCGACATAAATAATTCAACAACAGGCATAGCACTATCTAATCGACCAGGAGCATTAATTCTAGGTGCTAAACTAAAACCAATGGATTCTTCATCCATTTCTTCTAGTTTTAAACCTGAAACTTGTGCTAATGCTCGGATCCCCTTTTCTAAAGTCGTTCGGATTTGTTCAATACCTCTTTTAGCAATTAAACGATTTTCGTCTTCTAAAGGCACTAAATCCGCAATCGTTCCTATCGCTACAAAAGGTAATAATTCAACTGGATTTCTTTTTAATAGAGCTTGGGCAACTTTAAATGCGACTCCTACTCCTGCAAGTTCCTTAAATGGATATGCTGAATTTTTTAATTTGGGATGAATAACTGCAATCGCCTCAGGTATAACATCACCAGGTTCATGATGATCGGTTATGATTAAATCAATCCCAATTTCTTTAGCCACTTGAGCTTCATGTATGCCTGAAATCCCATTGTCTACGGTAATGATTAAATCATAGCCAGCTTCTTTAAACGTACGAAATGCTCTTTCGTTCGGGCCATACCCTTCTGTAAATCGATTTGGAATATAAAAGTCAACATTTTGAGCTCCAAATTCATGTAAAGCACGAAGCATTACAACTGTACTTGTAACTCCATCTGCATCATAGTCTCCATACACAATAATTCGTTCATTATTTTTTACTGCTCTTTCAATCCGATTCACACATAAATCCATATGATCTAACAGAAAAGGATCATGGAAATCATCTGTACATTGGATGAATGACAGTGCTTTTTCTTTCGTATCGATTCCTCGATTAAGGAGTAATTTAGCAACAAGAGGTGCTACTTTTAATTCGTTTACTAATTGCTCAACCTTTAACGGATCTACTGGCTTAACAAACCAACGTGTTTTCGCCTTTAACAAAATCATCACCTCTCAACCTTTCCATTATACAAAAGAGAGGGTTTAGAATCAATGAATATCCGTTCGTCAACTTTACTCATTCTTTCCATTTTATGGATATATACCTTTCAGAATAAAACCAAAGAAAAGTAACATGTTTACTTAAAATCATCTGGATTATATGGATTTACATGAACGAGTACATTATTAACATTATGAATAGTCATGAGTTGTCTTTTTACTTCCTTACCAATTTTATGACCTTCCTCAACTGTAATATCTGGGTCGACCGATATTTTAATATCAACAATAACATAATGTCCATGTTCTCTTGCATAGAGCTGACCAATTGCCTTAACCCCTTCAACTTTTAAGGCAAGTTCTCTCATTTTTTCTGTCTCTTCATTCGGTAAAACGTGGTCTAATGTCGTATGGACAGATTCTTTTCCTAATGTCCATGCAAGTTTAAAAATAATGATGGCGACAAGAAGACCTGCTAAAGGATCGGCATATACAAGAAAAGGCATACCTAGCTTTTCACTTAGTATTGAGAGACCAACTCCGATTAGTGTAGCTGAAGAAGTATATACATCTGAACGATGGTCATAAGCATTTGCAATTAAGGCACTACTATTCAATCGTTTACCCAGTCTGATGTTGTATTGGAACATGATTTCTTTTACGATGATGGCTAATATTAATATGTAAATTGCCAAAATCTTAGGTGGTTCAATCGGTTCAAAAAAGAGCTGAAAAGAATTTCGAGCTATTTCAAAGCCAACTATTCCAAGTAATACAGCGACAATGATGGCTGCAATGGATTCAGCTTTCCCGTGCCCATATGGATGGTCTTCATCTGGTGGTTGTTTAGCTGCACGAAGTCCAATATAAACGGCTGATGACCCTCCTACATCTGAAGCGGAGTTCGCTGCATCGGCAATTAAAGCACTACTACCTGATAAAAACCCTGCAATCCCTTTTACAATGGCTAAAAATAAATTGACTAGAATTCCTAATATCGCCGCAAATTCTGCCTTCTTAAAACGTTCTTTACTTTCCAAATGATAACAACCCCTAAACAGTAATCTATATTAGATTGACTCAAATTTCACTATCCATTCCAGCTAAAATTGAAATTCTTCATTTAAATTACAAATGAAAAACTCGCAAGCTTTGACATGCGAGTTTTTCAGATTTAACCCATTCAAACTTTAAACAACTGGGTCGTCTCCGTATTTTTTCTTTTCTTTATAAGTGGTTAAAACACCTTTTTTCTTTAACTCTCTACCTTTCCAAACTAACCATAATTGAGCGGCAATATAGAGTGAAGAATATACTCCAACAAGAAGACCAATTAACATCGCAAATGAGAAGTTCCAAATTGCTTGACTACCTAGAAGCAATAAGAACACAACTGGGAATAATGTCGTTAATACGGTATTAATCGAACGCGTAAATACTTGACGTAAACTTTTATTTACAATATCAACAAGATCTTGATATTCACGAATTTTCTTCTTCGCTTTTAAATGATCCCGAATACGGTCAAAGGTAACAATCGTATCGTTAACCGAATAACCGACAATGGTTAAAATCGCTGCGATAAAATTCAAGTCTACTTCCAAGCGTGTAATACTAAATAATGCTACCATGAAGAATGCATCGTGTAGTAATGCAATGGTAGCAGCAAGTGCCATTTTCATTTCAAAGCGTAATGTAACGTATAGGATAATACCAACCGAAGCAATGGCAAGCGCCAATAGTGCGTTTTTGACAAGCTCTTGTCCTACAGTTGGAGTAACAACACTAATATTTGGATCAGTACCATATAGTTTTTGGAAATGACCTTTAATACTAATGACTTCTGTTTGTGATAAATCATCTTTAACACGGATTACGGCACGGTCGTTGTTTTCACCTGAAAAGACAATGTCATTCGAATCAATATTAAACTGACTAAGCTCATTTTTAACCTTTTCAACAGTTAATGCTTCGTTAGCCATAATCTCAATTCTCGTTCCACTAGTGAAGTCAATAGAGAGATTCAATTGGAATATCGCTAAAATTATAGCCCCAGCAATTATTAATGCACCAGAAAGTCCAAAGAATTTATTTTTATGTTTAACAAAATCGATTTTATCAAATCTTGTTGGTAATTCTAAAGTTTCATAACCCTCACGAAGAGACTTGATTTGATCTTTTTTCACACCAAACCATTGTGGCTTATTATTAAAATAGTTGCTCTTTACAAATAAACCAAGGAAGAATCTTGATAGATAAACTGCTGTAATAAAGCTTAGAAGGATACTGACGATTAACATCGTCGCAAAACCTTTAACAGAGCTTTGTCCAAAGTAGAACAATACAGCAGCTGCTAAAATAGTCGTTAAATTTGCATCCAGAATGGTAATAAAGGATGATTTATTTCCTTCTTTAAATGCAGCTTGAAGTGAACGACCGATTCTCAGTTCTTCTTTAATACGTTCATATGTAATAACATTCGCATCGACTGCCATCCCAACCCCAAGGAGTAAGGCTGCAATTCCTGGTAACGTTAATACAGCATTTAAGCCATCATACACTGCTAAAATTAAATAAATATAAACGAGTAATGTAACAGATGCGATAATTCCAGGTAAACGGTAATAGAATATTAAGAAGATTAAGACTGCTATAACACCAATAATACCAGCAAGTACCGTTTTCTGAAGTGCATCTTGTCCGAATTGTGCTCCTACTGAAGTGGAGTAAATTTCTTCAAGTTGAACTGGAAGAGAACCAGCATTTAATAAACTTGCAAGATTTTTTGCTTCATCAACAGTAAAATTACCATTGATTTGAACATCTGTGCTATTGATTACCTTTTCTACAATTGGAGCAGATATGTATTTAGGATTTTCCTTTTTGCTTTCTTCCGCATAAGAATCTTCACCTTCAACAAAATCCAACCAAATAACCATGACTGGTATATCTTGTTTTAAAACATGGCTTGTCGCTTCTCCAAAAAGAGAAGAATCTTTTAATTTGATTGTCACAATTGGCTTATTTGTATTTGGATCAAATGCCTGTTGTGCGCCACCTTCAACTAAATCAGTTCCATCAAGTAGTTTTTTGTCATTTGCATCCCGGAATGATAAAACAGCGGTCGTTGATAGCATTTCACGTGCTTGTTCTTGATCTTCAACACCCGCTAACTCTACTCGGATGCGATTTCCTTCTTCAATCGTAATTCTAGGTTCACTAACTCCTAGTGCATTAATTCTTCGATTAAGTGCTTGAGATGTACTTGTAAGCGTAGTTTGAGTAATTTCGCCACCCTCTTCTACTGGCTTAACTTGATAAAGCACTTCAAAACCGCCTTGTAAATCAAGACCAAGTTTTAAACGGTTTATAATAGAGTCAGTTGTAACCCCCATTACACTTAAAAATAATATAACAATTAGAAAAAAGGCTACAATCCTACTTCGTTTAACCATAACAATAAGAATCCTCCTTAAAACGTGAACACTCATCGGGGTTTATATACAATAAATCCAGTTGAGCTTCATACACGTAACTAACTTTCCAAGTTTAAAAATTACTTTCCTAATAAAGCGTCAAGCTCACTGGAACCACCAGTTGAAAACCAATCTACATCCTCTTGCAAGTAAGAAACTTGTGTATAGTTAATATAATCACTCACTTTAAGTGAAAGGATATCATTTACCACTTTATGTATTTGGATTTCTTCTTCTTTCGGCTTTCTCCATTTTTTTGTTATTAAATATTTCCATAACTCATCTTCCGTAATACTTTCATAACCAAGTAACTTAAATTCTTCAATCTTATTTTGTAAAACAGTTCTTAAGTCGTCTCGGAACTTCTCATACGGATTGTCCACGTAGCCTATCCTCCTTTAAAAAACTTGTCATGGTTTGTACAAGCCTTAGCATATATATAACATTGTATAAAAAAAAAACTTATTTGAGAAGGCAGGGAATGAAATGTCAAAATTTTTAAAGGGGATTCTTGTCCTTTTAACTGCCGGATTAGTCACAAGAATACTCGGTTTTATTAATAGAATTGCCATTGCCCGATTTATTGGGGAAGAAGGTGTCGGCCTTTATATGATGGCCTACCCGACTTTTATACTAGCTGTAACGTTGACACAAGTTGGCATCCCTGTTGCAATCTCAAAACGAGTGGCAGAGGCAATTGCGCTAAATGATCATAAAAAAGTGAAAAAAATTTTAGTTCTTTCGTTATTGATCACTTTATCGATGTCCATAATTTTTACACCGACCTTATTACTAGGTGCCCCTTTTATTGCAGAAATATTTTTTACCGATCAAAGAACGATGTATCCATTAATTGCTATCGCACCAGTTATTCCAGTTATCGCAGTTTCATCAGTTTTAAGGGGATACTTCCAAGGAAAACAGAATATGAAGCCAGCGGCCATTTCTCAAGTGATAGAGCAGTCCGTTCGAATTGGATTAATTGTGGTTTTAACTTCTATTGCACTTCCATATGGTGTAGAATTCTCAGCAGCTGCCGTTATGGTTGCGACAATTGGTGGCGAACTCATTTCACTTATTTACTTACTAACGATGTTTAAATTAAAAAAAGCTTTTCCTTTCCGTAAAAACTTTTTTAAAAGCTTGCACAATAGTAGAAATGAATTTCGCCAAATTATGAATATTGCTTTACCTACACTAGGTAGCCGCATTATCGGGAGTGTCTCTTGGTTTTTGGAACCTATTGTTGTAACACAAGCGATGGCGCTAGCAGGTGTTGCTACCGTAACTGTTACAAAGCTATATGGTTCATTAACTGGATTTGCTATGCCATTATTATTGTTACCATCATTTATTACAATCGCCTTAAGTACCGCTCTAGTTCCTTCCATTAGTGAAGCTTTATCATTAAAAAACTATGCAATCGTTGAAAAAAGACTTCAACAATCGATTAAGTTTTGTATTGTAACTGGATCAGGATCCGTTGTCGTTTTATATGTATTAGCAGATCCACTCATGCAACTCTTATATAATTCAACAAACGGAGCAATTTATTTACAATTAATGGCACCATTTTTTGTCTTTCAATATTTACAAGCTCCACTTCAAGCTGCACTACAAGCGATGGATTTAGCTCGCGCTGCGATGATTAACAGTTTAATCGGAGCAGTCGTTAAGTTAGCCGTCATATTCATTCTTGCCTCTCAGCCAGAATTCGGAATTATCGGTGTTGCACTTGGTATGATCGTCGGTTTCTTACTCGTTACGATGCTCAACTATGCAACCATTTTAAAAGTAATTCCTTTAACTTTTTATGCGACTTATTATTTTAAAGTTCTATTCATCACCCTATTAACGGGATGGCTAGGACATGAATTATACACTTTCTTCATGGGAAGCTCAACATTATTAATTTCAACATTATTAACGATCGTCATTATGATTGTACTTTTTGTTTCTCTATTATTACTGTTAAAAATCATTTCCATCCAAGATATCAAAAGATGGCGCCCTCAAAATTAAGAAGAGCTGACTCATCTCAGCTCTTCTTTTTGTCAAATCGATTGACAAAAAGGTTGCCATTATCAAAACTACAAAATGCGACATCTTTAATATCCGTTATTCCTTTTCTTCTTAATTCCTCATAAAGCCATTGTTCAGTTTTGTTAATTTCATCCAGCTTTTCGTACTCAATTTCTCCTTCCAAAATTAAAGGAACCGTAAATCCACTGATTTTCTTATCTTTTTTAAAAACAGAAAGTTTGCCATTGGATTCTAATAAAGCAAATTCAACTTCAGAAATATGTCGAATATCTTTTTCACGAAGCTGCATGAGTAAATCATCAAAAGTATACCTTTGTTTCTTCATCTCAGATTCTAATATATTTCCATTCTTAATAATGATTGTTGGTTCTCCGTCCATTAGTCTTCTAAATTTACGGCTTTTCAAAGAAAAAAACGCACTTAAAACTTGAATCACTAAAATAAGTATCATTGGGACAATAGCGATGAAAATTGGCTCTTCATACTTATCAATACCCATTACAGCCATTTCAGCAAGCATAACGAAAACGACTAAATCTAATATACTTAGTTCACCTATTTCTCGTTTTCCCATCAATCTAAAAATCAATAGAATCACTGCGTACAATAGAATCGTTCTCAAAATGAGACTGCCGTATATTTCTAACATATGAATCCCCCTTACCTTTTCATAGCGTACGTAATTCTTGCAAATTTATGAACAAATAGAGAAGAAATTTAGGTTTTTTGATTCTAAAAGACAATTTAAAAGAATATGCTTGTACAAACCATATTTAACTCACGATATAAGTTTGAAGAAGAGGGAGAGATTAGTATGGAAACAAAAAAATTAGGGAGTTCTGTCTTAATTGGAGTTGGCGTCATTTATGTAATTGCAGCTAGTTTTGCCTTACTATTTTCATTATTACTCCTATTTACTTCATTAGAAGAACAAGATTTATACTTAATTACTACCATTATTTCATTTATTGCGATTTTCATTGGTGGATTTATGGCTGGAGGAAAAGGAAAAGAAAGAGGATGGCTCCTTGGTGGATTAACTGGGCTTACCTTTACAATTATTAATTTCCTTGTTCAATATCTTGGATTTGATCAAACCTTTTCTAGCGAACAAATAATTATATATATTTGCTTTAATGTGACTTCGATAATGGGCGGTATTTTAGGTGTAAATATGGCAGGAGGCTCAAATCAATCAAAAGGTTAATTTTAATTGGAATTCCCTAAAAATAAGGTCAGCCTATTATAAGACTGACCTTCATTATTATGATTTAGCTTTTTCAACTACTTCTCGGATTGCACTACGATCATATGTAAGACGGCTTCCATCGCCACATTTAATAACGACAGTTCCTTCATCTAAAGAATCAACAAATCCATGTAAACCGCCGATTGTAACTACACGGTCACCTTTTTCAAGGCTAGCTTGCATTTGTGCAACTTGTTTTTGACGTTTTTGTTGAGGTCTAATTAATAGGAAATAGAAAATAGCGAACATCAAAACAAGCATAAGTATACTTTGGACCATTTGACTTGGCATTTAATTTCCCTCCTTTCACGTAGATCATTTTAATTGGTGGATCATCCACACAAATATTTCTTATTTTAGAAATTCTTTGCATTTGGTTTATTAAAACCATATTGCTCAAAAAATTCTTCTTTGAAGTCACCTAAACGATCTTCACGAATCGCTTTTCGGACTTGCTTCATTAATTGTAACAGAAAATAAAGATTATGATAAGTAGTTAAGCGATATCCGAATATTTCGTCAGTGTGAATAAGATGTCTAATATAAGCTCTTGTATAATTTTTACATGTATAGCAATCACAATTTGGATCAAGTGGAGTATAGTCTTTTGCATATTTAGCATTTTTTACGACTAAACGACCTTGACTTGTCATGACTGTACCATTTCGAGCGATTCGAGTTGGTAATACGCAGTCAAACATATCAATTCCACGGATAGCTCCATCAATTAATGAATCTGGTGAACCTACTCCCATTAAATATCTTGGCTTATTCGCAGGAAGTAATGGTGTCGTAAATTCAAGAACGCGGTTCATAACAGATTTCGGTTCTCCAACTGACAATCCTCCGACGGCATAACCTGGGAAATCTAGTGATACTAAATCTCTAACACTGAGTTTACGAAGGTCTTCGTATTCTCCACCTTGAACGATTCCAAATAATCCTTGATCTTCTGGGCGTTGATGGGCTTTAAGGCAACGCTCCGCCCATCTTGAAGTACGTTCTACTGATTTTTTCATATAATCATATTCAGCAGGATATGGTGGACATTCATCAAAAGCCATCATAATGTCGCTTCCAAGAGCATTTTGAATTTCTACTGCTTTTTCTGGAGATAAGAAGAGTTTTTCCCCGCTTAAGTGATTTCGGAAATGAACCCCTTCTTCTTCAATCTTTCTAAATTGGCTTAAGCTAAATACTTGGAAGCCACCAGAATCCGTTAAAATTGCTTGATCCCAGTTCATAAATTTATGTAGACCGCCAGCTTCTTTGATAATCTGTTCGCCAGGTCTTAGCCATAAATGATAGGTATTACTTAAAATAACTCCCGCTCCCATTTGCTTAAGTTCTTCAGGAGACATGGTTTTAACTGTCGCTAATGTACCAACAGGCATAAACATTGGAGTTTCGTATGAGCCATGAGGAGTATGTAAAATTCCTAATCGGGCTCCTGTTTGTTTACAAGTTTTTATTAATTCATAGCGAATAGCTGTCATTCTTAGCTTCCTTTCTATCAATACAATTCTAATATTTTCGATATCTATTTTTGTTCTGGATCAATAATTAACATAGCATCACCAAAGCTAAAGAATCGATATTTTTCTTTTACTGCCGTTTCATATGCATTCAATACATTTTCCCTTCCAGCTAAAGCACTGACTAACATAATTAATGTCGATTTTGGAAGGTGGAAATTAGTGATTAAACCGTCAATTGCTTTAAACGTATAACCTGGATAAATAAAAATATTGGTCCAACCTCGCTCCGCTACAAATTTCCCTTCATGTTTTGAAGCAATCGTCTCTAATGTTCGAGTAGAAGTTGTCCCAACAGAGATGATTCTTCCACCTTTTACTTTTACCTCATTGAGCAATTGAGCCGTTTCTTCTGACATGGAATAAAACTCAGAATGCATATCATGTTCCTCAATATTTTCTACACTAACTGGACGAAAAGTACCTAAACCGACATGAAGCGTAATAAAGGCAATATGAACACCTTTTTTCCGAATGTCATTCAATAATTCTTCTGTAAAGTGCAATCCTGCAGTTGGTGCAGCTGCTGAACCACGTTCTTTCGCATAAACGGTTTGGTAGCGATCGCGATCATCTAATCGCTCTTTAATATATGGTGGAAGTGGCATTTCACCTAAACTATCCAATACTTCATAAAAAATTCCTTCATAAGAAAACTCAAAAATTCTACCACCATAATCAAGAGTATCGACACATGTTGCGATTAGTTTACCATCACCAAAAATAATTCTTGTTCCAACTTTAACTCGTTTAGCAGGTTTGACAAGCGTCTCCCAGCGGTCCCCTTCCATTTGTTTTAGAAGTAGGACTTCAACATGTGCTTTGGTTTCTTCTTTCACTCCGAAAAGTCTTGCTGGAAGCACCTTTGTATCATTCAAGATTAGACAATCACCAGGATTCAAGTAATGAATAACATCTTTAAAGATTTGATGCTTGATTGCACCTGTTTTTTTGTTTAGTACCATCAAGCGGCTTTCCGCACGGTTTTCTAACGGTGTTTGTGCGATTAATTCTTCTGGTAAATGATAGTCAAATTCTTCTATTTTCATTTTATCCCACCAACTTTTTATCTAAATCTATTGACTAAAAAAAATATTATTGAAAGTATTATGCTAATGACAATGGAAGTCATAACAGGAAAATAAAATGTTGTATTGCCCTTCTCGATCACAATATCACCTGGAAGCTTTCCAATTTTGACAAATGTTATAAGAAGGCCAACAATAAATATAATCCCTCCAACTAACATTAACATTTTTCCTAATCCTGTCATTTTTTAGGTACCTCCATTTGAAAATGCTCGTATACAAGATTTGTAACTACTCTTCCACGAGGTGTTCTCTGTAGGAAACCAATTTGTAATAAATAAGGCTCATATACATCTTCAATTGTCTCAGCTTCTTCACCAATTGATGCAGCTAAAGTTTCTAGACCAACTGGCCCACCTTTAAATCTTTCGATAATCGCCTTTAATAGTTTATGGTCAATATGGTCTAACCCGAGCTTATCAACTTGAATTAAGTTCAGTGCTTCATTAGCAAACTCGAGAGTAATTGTGCCATCTCCTTTTACTTGGGCAAAATCACGAACGCGACGTAAAAGACGATTGGCAATTCTAGGAGTACCACGAGAGCGAGTCGCAATTTCTATAGCTGCTTCTTCTTCAATTTCTGTTTCTAATATTGAAGCGGTTCGCATAATAATTTCTTTTAGCTGACTTGTATTATAATATTCTAATCTTAACAAAACGCCAAATCGGTCGCGAAGTGGTGCGGATAATGCACCAGAACGTGTTGTCGCACCGACTAATGTAAAAGGAGGCAAATCAATTCGAATTGATCGAGCACTCGCTCCTTTTCCAATGACAATATCTAAGCAATAGTCTTCCATTGCTGGGTATAAAATCTCTTCAATCGAACGACTCAATCTATGGATTTCGTCAATAAATAATACATCACCTGGTTCAATCGAGGTTAAAATCGCCGCTAAATCGCCTGGACGTTCAATAGCAGGGCCTGATGTCGTCCTTAAATTGCCATTCATTTCACTAGCGATAATACTAGCTAACGTCGTTTTCCCTAATCCAGGAGGACCGTATAAAAGGACGTGGTCTAATGTTTCTTGACGTAGTTTTGCCGCTTCAATAAAGATTTTCAAGTTTTCTTTAACGCGATCTTGACCGATATATTGGTCAAATGAATGAGGGCGCAAATTTTGCTCAATCGATAAGTCTTCCAATATGGCATCTTGTGATAAAATCCTTTCCGTCATCAGCATGCCCTCCTTACATAGAAACTAGTAATTTTAAAGCCATTTTTATATATTGGTCAGTAGTCATAGGATTTTTCTCTAATAATGGTATAATTTTCTTTAATTCTTTTTGAGAGTAACCGAGAGCTTCTAATGCAAGAATCGCCTCATCTAGTTGCTCATTTTGTAGATTTGAAACATTGACCGAAATTACATTCTCAGCCACATCGTCTTTCAAGAAGTATTCTAATTTACCTTTCAAATCTAGAATGATTTGTCTGGCAGTTTTCTTCCCCACTCCTGGGAATGAAGTTAAGAAGTTCTCATTTTCTTGTTCAATTGCACTAGCAATTTGCGCCGGTTCTCCTGAAGCAAGAATAGCTAATGCTCCCTTTGGTCCAATTCCAGATACATTTAATAATTTCAAAAAGAAGTCTCTTGCATCTTTTGTCTGAAATCCGTATAGAATTTGAGCATCCTCTCTTACGTGCAAATAAGTATAAATTTTATATGATTTATCTTTCGAAAACAGATAAGGGTTTGGTGTAAATAACTGGTATCCAATACCATAATTATCAATTACGATATATTGTGGACTTATATCCGTAACCGTTCCGTTTATATATTCGTACAAGTTTCTCTCTCCCTTTAATTACTGACTACCATTTTAACATATTTTACTAGGAGGAGAAATTGTTTCAAGTTACAGAAAAAAATCGTACAACTGAACTATTCCCCAGTTGTACGACTATATGGTTTAAATGCTTTTAAAACTCTTTCATATTCTGATTTACTTCTAACAGGTATTCCATTTTTTAAATGTTCTTCTGCACTCGATTCCAATTTATCTAAATCGATTTGGAAAAATGACTGGATGACATTCTTGTTTTTTGGTTTTCCATTAAAAATCGATAAAGTTCCATCCTCTGTTAATCCGAAATAGCCATTTGCTTTTAGAAGTGGAGAAATATCATCAATATATTTTTTTAAGATAACTCGATCTTTCGTAATCTCAACGAGCTTCCATCCTTTATAGTCTTCCCAAATTTCATTTAAATCAGATACTTGAAGAGAAGCGATTTCTTCTACTACATCACCATCTAAATAAAAAAGTTGTAGTACGACTTCCATCTTTTGTTCTTCTTTATCTGGAAAAGCTCTGTATTCATCGGATGCATGAACACTTTGACTTCTAATGGATGGGAGTAGAAAAATATCAATAAATGCCATTGACACGAGCAACATCATTAAAACTAAACGTATTTTCATATTCAAGCTGCTCACCCTTTGTTGAATGATTTGCCAAAAATTTTATTCTACAATCATTTTTTCCATATAAAAGGAATAATAATCTTTTTCTCATCAATTTTACAAAGAGGGAGAAAAGAAAAATGCTCGTAAACGATTACGAGCATTCATTAAGAATATTAATCAAATTTTGGTGGTGCAGCTGCTAAATTACGTTTATGTTCAGAGATTTTATGAAGTCTTTCAATAATTTCGCGGTCTTTTTCAGGAATATCTTCACCTTTTAGGAACTTATCAATCATATCATAAGTAGTTCCCATTTCAGTTTCATCAGTTTGTCCATCCCAAAGTCCTGCACTTGGTGCTTTTTCAATGATTTCTTTAGGTACACCAAGATAACGAGCTAATTCACGTACTTCAGTTTTTGTGAAATGAACAAGTGGAACAAGATCCACGCCACCATCACCAAACTTAGTGAAATATCCAGTATACCACTCAGCAGCATTATCAGTACCAGCAACTAAATAACGATAGTTATTTGCAATTGCATATAATGTTGTCATGCGAAGACGTGCTCTTGTATTCGCATCTCCTAGCTGTTGTCTTGATTCATCCCATTCTCCTTTTTCTTCAATACCTGCTTTAATATTGGAGAATAATAATTCATGTGTAGCAGTTAAATCCACTTTTAAGTAATCAATGCCACAGCTCTCTACTACTTTCATAGCATCCTCAACATCTTTTGGATTGCTCTTACATGGCATAATGACGCCTAGTGATTTTTCTGGGAAAGCTCTTTTAATTAAGTGGGCTACAACAGCAGAGTCAATCCCTCCGCTAATTCCAACTACCAAACCTTCTACATTTGCTTTAGCAACTTGGTCTTGTAACCAGGAGACTAGTTTTTCTATCTTTTTTTCCATTTAATAACTCCCCTTCCAGAAATATGTTATTATTTTAACATATTTCTAATTTGTTTGAAGAGATTATTTCTATAATTGTATTGTTCCCTAATATATTGAAATGCATTTAGTAATTTTTTCGAATTAGGCTGAACCTCACCAAGTAACCGATTGATTTCCCGAAAACAATCACTTGGAAAGACGATTGCACAAAGAAAATATGGGTTGTTTTCATATCGTTTAAAAGCGGAATGCAAAAACAATGATGAAACATCCCAATTTATATGTGGCAATATTCGAATAGCCATTTGAATATATTCATGAATTGGATAATCATACTGTGATAGATCAAAATCAATTAAATATAATTTTTTCTCTACATCACGGAAAAAATTATGACTTGCTGTATCTCCATGAATGATTGTAGGTGATTCTTTTTTCATATGATGAGAAAATTTTTTCATGTATTGTAATGACCAATTTGAAAGCAAAATTAAACTATTGATTATGTTAGATGGAACTCCTGAAAGAAGAAGTGGTACATTAGCTTGAAATTGATTCAAACGCTTTTGCCATTTCTCATAAAGGGTATGTCCTAAGAATTTTTCTTTATTTGGAAAAGTGTCATTAACATCGTGAAATTGTTTAATAAGCTGTAACCCTTCTTCACGACTATTGAAAGTTTGAAATGAGTATTTTATTGGATGCGGCTCTAAATAGTTAATTAGGCCAATCCAAGTTTTATTTCGAACCGTTAGAAAAGGAATTTTTTTATGAAATTCGTATGTCGGAAATTGATTCATTCTTAAATGTTCTGTTAATTGCATTTGTTTAAGAATTTTTTCCTTTTGTGGAAAAATCTTCAATATGATGAGCTCGTTATTTTCAAGTTGTAATAGAAAAACTTGATTTTTAATATGAGTAATTTGTTTTGGGGCTAATCCAACATCTTTTAGTAATAAGAAAAGACGATCAAATGAATGATCGTCCTTATGTTGGGGTTTAAAGGTCACTGCTTTCATCATCCCATCTTGGATTCTGACCTGTAGTTCCTCCCATAAATGGAGTCATCATTTGGCTTGGATTAAAAGCTCCATATCCGTAAGGGAATTGCCCCATACTTTGCCAGTCTTCTAGAGATCCATTTGTTGGAAAAGTTCCCCCCATAAACGGTTGTTGTCCTTGTTGTTCTGGAGTTCCCATCATGTGTTGAAAGCCTGTTCCTTGTAGTTGAGTCATATTAGTGCCATAATCTCCTCCAACAAAACTTTGCTGCATCATTCCTTGTGGATAAAATGGTGCTGTTTGCATTGGCATTTGGAACATGGATTGCCCACTTCCACAACCACAATCATTGTTAGGCATGAAAGGTTGTTGCATCATCAAGGGGTGGAATAAATAAGGATTCATATTTGCTTCATTCACACCTTGAACCGGTGTTAAAGGCATCTGATTTTGAGTGTTCATCTCATAGTCTGGTGATTCATCCCAATCAGTTGGCCCAAATGCCAAATTATCATTCGTATTTCCACCCATCATACCTAGATTCGTTCCCATCATATCTGGGCTCATTCCTTGCCAAGTATCAGGAGTCATTCCTTGTTGTTCCATTTGTCCTAGCATATCTGGTGAAACTCCAGTTTGCCCCATCATCGGCATTTGGAATGTCGGGTTGCCCCACATCGTAGTAGGATAAAAGCTTGGATAATAACATGGATGTGGCATACATGGAACAGGCATTGGCCAGCAAGGAAGTCCAGATCCAGGTAAAATTGGTGTCATTGGAACACAAGGTGGACATGGTTGAGGCATTTGCATTGGCTGTACTTGTACTGGTTCTTCTTTCACTTCTGGTGATTCCGGAATTTCTTCTACGATAGGTTCTTCTTTTGCAGGTTCGACTTGAGGAGCGGGCATTACTGGTGGTTGTTCAATGTCGATATTCGCCATGTTTAACATGTAGTAATTGTAAATATCAATGTCAGGTTGAGGTGGTTTTGGCTGATAAATTGGTTTAGGTTGTTCCTTTACAATAGGCTTTTCTTTTACGATTGGTTTTTCTTTAACAATCGGTTGCTCTTTTACGATTGGCTCTTCTTTCACAATTGGTTGTTCCTTCTTAACCGGTTGTGCGATTGGTGATTGTTGAGCAAAAGGATGTTTTGCAATTGGTTGTTCTTTCACACTCGGTGTTTCCTTTTTAACGGAACCTCCTCCAGTTGTCGGGATTTTTATTTTCATTCCTGGCATGATTTGATCCGGATTTGATAATTGTGTATTCATAGCCTTTAACTGGTTAAAATCTACCCCATATTTCTGGGCGATTTTCCATAAAGTATCCCCTTTTTGGACAATATGAATCTTCACTCTTTTTCCCTCCTAAGTTTAAGTCGTATTCATTTTATGATACTAGAGGTAATTTGCTAATCATTCTCGTAAAAACTTATGTATACACTTAAAAAATTATGTTTATGGACGGGTTGAAGATTGAATTATACAAAATTTTTTAAAAAATGACTATAGCTATCAATCAACAAACTTCAACCTTAAAGTTTCAACATCAAATAAATAAAAAAGCTTCCAAAGCCAAAAATCTTGACTCAGGAAGCAAAATTACCTATTCAATAAATTCAAATTCAAAATCGAGTAAGCGAACGATGTCGCCGTCTTTAGCACCGCGTGCTCTTAACTCCTCATCAACACCCATACCTCGCAATTGTCTAGAGAATCTTCTTACAGATTCTTCTCGACTAAAATCAGTCATCTTGAATAATCGTTCAATTGCATATCCACTTAGCACAAATGCTCCGTCTGGATCACGAGTAATTTCAAATTCTTCAACTTCATTTTCATGCTTGTACATGACACGGTTAACAGTAGTTTCTTCATCATCATGAGTAAGTGGGAACTCAGGAGTTGTTTCCAATAAATCACTAATCTTGAGCAACATTTCTCTAATACCAGAAGAAGTTGCCGCAGAGATTGGGAAAATTGGTATTTCATCATTATTTAGTTGCTCTTTAAATTTCTTCAAGTTTTCTTCGGCTTCTGGAAGATCCATTTTATTAGCCGCAATAACCATTGGACGCTCTGTTAGTCTCAAGTTATATTGTTTAAGCTCTTCATTTATCGTTACATAATCATTGTATGGGTCTCTTCCTTCAGTAGCTGCCATGTCAATAACATGAACAATTACTCTCGTGCGTTCAATATGTCTTAAAAATTGAAGACCTAATCCTGCACCTTGATGGGCACCTTCAATTAATCCTGGTAAATCTGCCATAACAAAGCTACGACCATCATCCGTTTCCACGACACCTAAATTCGGAACGATAGTCGTGAAATGGTATTCAGCAATTTTAGGTTTAGCTGCAGAAACCATGGACAATAACGTAGATTTGCCGACACTAGGGAATCCAACAAGACCAACATCAGCGAGTAGCTTTAACTCTAAAATGACATTTCGCTCTTGACCTGGTTCTCCTTTTTCCGATAACTCTGGTGCAGGGTTTTTTGGAGTGGCAAATCGGGTATTTCCTCTACCACCACGCCCTCCTTTAGCAATTATAGCCGTTTGACCATGATGAACTAAATCTGCAATAATCTCTCCTGTATCCTCATCTTTAACAACCGTTCCTGGTGGAACTTTGACAATTAAATCTTTCGCATTTTTACCATGCTGGTTTTTGGACATCCCATTTTCGCCTTTCGGTGCTTTAAAATGACGTTGATAACGGAAGTCCATTAATGTGCGCAAACCTTCATCGACTTGAAAAACAACGTTTGCTCCATTTCCACCATCTCCTCCAGCAGGTCCCCCTTTTGGAACGTATTTCTCACGGCGGAAAGCAACCATTCCGTTACCTCCATCACCGCCTTTAACATAGATCTTGACGCGATCAACAAACATAGTTGTCTATTCTCCTTCCTAACTACCGACTAAAAAATTCTTATCTTTAAAGTGGAACTGAAATGTAAAGCCTTGATCTTCTAAATGCAAATTAGAATAATGATAATGTTCATTTGGGAGTTGTAAAAATTCATTGATTAACTCTTTATGTATTAGTATCCCGTGAAAATGGACGATAAAACAGGGAACATTTGATTCAACATTTACTTGGATGAAAATGGTTCGTTCATTTGAATGATCTGACGCTTTTAGTAATGTGTTTTGAAAACGTTCCAACCATAAAACAAGGTCATAATCATTTTTTATATCCAACTTTCCATTTCCAATGATTTCGTATTTCATTATGAATGGTTTGGTTTTCCAATTATACGTTAATAGATACGTCGCAAAATGAGGCAAGCCAAGATTTGATAACTTAGATTCCATTTGCGTCGAATAAATAATATCTGAAATGATTTCTTTTACTTTTTCCGTCTTACCTAAAGAAATATATCCGCTTATTAATTGAATTTTATTAAGCCAATCATGACGAGAGTGGCGTAATAGTTCTATCGTATCCATTTCATTCATAAATGATAACCCCTCATTCGTATCACTTCGTCCATAAGTATATCATATCGTTCTACAAAAGTTGGCCAAATCATAAAAAAACTCTAACCAAAAGGCTAGAGTTTTTAAGAATGAAGAATATTTAAAGCTTAAGCTTCTTTTGCTACTGGGTATACACTTACTTTTTTCTTGTCGCGGCCCATACGTTCGAAACGTACAACACCGTCAACTTTTGCATAAAGAGTGTCATCTCCACCACGGCCTACGTTTTCACCTGGGTAGATTTTTGTACCACGTTGGCGGTAAAGAATGGATCCACCAGTTACGAATTGACCATCAGCACGTTTTGCACCAAGACGTTTCGCGATAGAATCACGACCGTTTTTAGTAGAACCTACTCCCTTTTTAGACGCGAAAAACTGAAGATCTAATCTTAACATTTGTTCCACCTCCTACTTTTTGAAGGTTATTTTTATATAACGACCATAATCACGTTCAATCGTTTGTAAAGATACAATCATTCCAGATAGGAGTAATTGTATTTTTTGATTTGTTTCTTCTGGCAAATCTTTCGGTACTGTGCAATAAAGATAACCACCATCTCCACCCATTTCAACAGGTAGAACATGTCCTGTTAATTCTTCTACTGCATTAATAGCACCGATTGCCACAGCAGAAACAGCAGCACAGACAATATCTGAACCATATTCTGCAAAATTCGCATGACCAGTCATTGTAAATGATTCAATACAGTTATGGGTCTTTTGAATTTTAACATAAATCATCAGTTCATCGCCTTAGCCTTGAATTTTTTCGATCGTAACTTTAGTGTAAGGTTGACGATGACCTTGTTTTTTACGATAGTTTTTCTTAGCTTTGTATTTGAATACAATAATTTTCTTTTGACGGCCTTGTTTTTCAACTTTAGCTGTAACTGTTGCACCACTAACGTAAGGAGCGCCAACTTTTACTGTTTCGCCACCAACTAATAAAACTTTATCAAATGTTACAGTTTCACCATCGGCTGCGTTTAATTTTTCAACGTAAATAGTTTGACCTTCTTCAACTTTAAGTTGTTTACCGCCTGTTTCGATAATCGCGTACATAACTGCACCTCCTTAATAAACTAAGACTCGCCACTTAAGGTGTTTGCCTATTCGCAAAACTTATAACCTTTCATGTGCGGTTGTAGCACGGGTGCTACAAAAATAACAACATATGAATACTATCATAAAAGGAAACAAGTGTCAATTTATTTCTATACTTTATCCAATGTTTTAACTTAAACGTATAATATGGTAATGAGGGATTTCATTTTTTATTTCCGTAAAATGAATTTTTATGTATAAGGATTCTTGTAAATTTTTGAGATGTGCTTTATGTTCACCAGAGAAATAATGAATGATATCTGGTGTTGCTTCAATCCTAACTTCATTATATTCGCTACCTTTAAATTCCCATAATTCCCGCTCTAATTGAAAAGCTAATGAACTAGCGGATTGAACTGAACCACGCCCATGACAAATTGGACAAGGGATCGTGTTTTTCTGATGCAAACTAGGTGTTGTCCGTTTTCTTGTAATCTCTAACATTCCAACTGATGTAAAGGAATATACAATCGTTCTTTCATAGTCTTTCTTAAATTCCTTTTCCATTAATTGTTTTATTTTCTCTTGGTCGTCCTTTTTCTTCATGTTAATAAAATCTATCAAAATAATTCCGGAAATATTTCTTAGCCTAATTTGCCTAGCAATTTCAATTGCAGCTAATTGATTCGTCTCGAAAGTAGTGGTGTTTTTATCGCGAATACTCGTGAACTTTCCTGTGTTAACATCAATAATGGTGCAAGCTTCAGTTTCTTCAATTACAATATTGGCACCATTTGATAACCAAACAATTTGTTTTTTAATTTGATCAACAAATTTATTCAAGTGGAAATGTGAAAATAAATTTTCTCGATTTGTATAATGATGAATCGATAAATGTGGGTACATATCACTTAACATTTTAAATAATGTTAGTTCATCACAATGAATCTCATTTACCTTTTCTTTTTCAATAATCGTAATGATCCGATTTAAAAATTGGTTTCTTTCATAGAGCAATTTCGGAGCTTTTTGATGGACTTGTGAAGTTATTTCTTGTGATTTTTTTCTAAGGGTATTTAATTCTTCTAATACATGTTCTTCTTTTAGCACACTCGCAAGTGTTCGAATTAAGATTCCCTCATCCTTCACTATGACTTCTGATGCCCATTTTTTCCAATTTGCTCGCATATCAGAATCCATTTTTTTAGATACAGCAATATAACCACCAAATGGTAAATAAACAATCGTTTTGCCAGGAATTTCGAGATTTGCTGTAAGTCGATAGGTTTTCGTATCAGTTTCATCTTTTTCGACTTGAACAAGAATTTTTTGACCTTGTGAAACGAAATGATTAATAGATGGATTTTCTATATTTTTATTTTTTAAATATACATTAGGTATTTTTTGATAATGGAGAAACCCTTTCTTTCCATTACCGATATTTACGAATGCTGCATTCATACTAGGTACTACTTTTTCGACAATACCTATATAAATATTGCCAACTAATGAACCATCATTTTGAAACTCCCCATATAGTTCTGCTTCCCCATTACGAACGACCATGATTCGTTTTTCTGTTTCCCTTGCATTGATAAAAATCTTGCTCATATATAACCCCTTTTCTTAAACTTTACAAATATTATTATATAACGAAAATTCATTTAGAACAGCAAATCTCTTATTTTTACTTGCATTGGATTATTTTCAAAGTAAGATTTTAATAGTTCTGCTTCGGGAATATGCTTTTTTTCGTTCGAATCTTTCACAATAATCGTATGAGAAACTCCACGATGAAATTTCTCAACCACTTCAGAAAGGGAGTTATAGCTCATGACATTTATTTTTTTCATTTGACCAAGTTTAGATTGCCTTGTATATTTATCAATTAAATAACGGATGAAAACAAAAGGTCGATTTTTCCATTCGTTATAAAGAGAAAATAAGAGAAATATAACAATAATCCAGCCATTTAAATGATAAGGCGAAATGATGAGTAATGCGCACATGTATATCATTAAAAAAACAAAAGATACAATAATCGCTCTTTGCATCGCTTGTTGGAACGGTAAAATTTTCGAAAAAAGTAGTAGGATCAGCTTTCCACCATCTAGTGGTAAAATCGGTAAGCAATTGAAAATTAAGATCATAATATTAAATTCGACAAATGTTGTATATAAGTCATCAGATAAAAGATTCATTTGATGAAAAAATAAGCCGGCTAAAAGAAGCCAACCATGCTGAATCGGTCCTGCTAAGGTTACGATTAGTTCTTCTTTGATTGGTTTATTGCCATATTCCTCCACTTCTAACACACCACCAAAAGGAAGGAGCAATACCTGTTTAATTCGCCATGAAAAAAAAGAGGCGGCAAATGCATGACCCATTTCATGGATTAATACGATAAAAATCAATATCATTAATTCATAAAATTTGGCCGAAAGAATAGCAATTGCCGCAACCACCCAAAGTAGGGGGTGAAAATGTATTTGAAAAAGGAAGGACCATTTATTCAATTTTAATCACCTGTATTGGATCAATGAATTTTTCATCTTTTTTAATCGCTATATAAAACTCTCCTGTTGTTCCACCTTCATTATTAGAGACGATTCCAATTACATCGCCAGCTTTAACACTTTGATATACATGAACCTTAATCTCGCTAAGTTGTCCATACCAAATCTCACTTTTATCTGGAAGTTGGACTCGAACTAAATTCCCATACCCATCTAGATTTCCTGAAAACGTTACTAACCCTTCATCAATAGCTCGCACAGGTTCATTCATTGAAGTTTGAATCGTTACTCCTTGATTATCATTATCAAACTCTTCCACAATAACGGCATTGGCTGGTAAGGCATATCCGCCTTGTTTGTCTTCCTCATTATCTTTATTCTGATTTGGCAAAAACACTAAAGGTTTTCCAAACGTATCTTCATACCATTTAGAGACAGAGGCAAATTGAAATTCACTTTCCATCACATCTTTAATCACTACACGAACAGGGTCTAATTCTTTAATACTCGTTTGTTGAAAAATAATCCCAACTATTAGAAAAAGACAGGCAGAAATCAATATTTTAAACAAGAAGACTTCTTTCTTGAATAACGGATGGAAAGATTCACTAGTAGTTGAAGTCGTTTGTAATTTACTTTCAAAGTAATTTGGCTTTTCTCCATAATAGTCAGGTCTAGGGATTGAACGAGTTCCAGAAAAAGAGGTTGGTCTTGATACGACTTTCATTTTTTTTCGACTAGCAATTCGCTTTTTTATTTCATCAATTCGATTACTCATTGTCATCAATCCTTTGTCCACATTTCTCAAGTCCATTCTATGACTTGTCCGATGAGATTATGACTAGAAATGGAGGTAACCGTAATTATAAAGACATAAAAAAAGGAGTTTATTCAACTCCTCTATTTACTATATTTAGCTTTTTACACCAAACATTTTTTTAATTTTCGAGAACATACCTTTAGAATGTTCTTCTAATGATAATAGTGGTACAGATTCTCCTAATATTCTTCTAGCGATATTTCGGTATGCAATACTTGCTTTACTATTTGGATTCATTGCAATAGGTTCTCCAGAATTGGAAGCTTTTATCACTTCTTCATCATCTGCAACGATTCCTAACAATTCAATGGATAGCACACTAGCTACCT
>Ga0180215_1000398_pt1 | contig 56737 bp, 56 predicted proteins | sample eDN3rd37CBELigBY_FD_128871 | JGI IMG/M metagenome (GOLD analysis project Ga0180215, IMG submission 128871) | Enriched backyard soil microbial communities from Emeryville, California, USA - eDNA 3rd pass 37_C BE-Lig BY (version 2) (version 2) | ecosystem: Environmental > Terrestrial > Soil >... | reverse complement strand
CGCGCCGGAACCTACCAGCACTGGCTGCACCACTACAATCACCACCGACCCCACACCGGCATCGGCGGAATGACACCAATCGAGCGCCTACGCGTTCACAACCTACCCGTGAAGAACATCTAGTGCGGAGCCGTCGGCCCGGCCCGCTAACCAGGGATGCGGCGGCGCAGGTACTCCGGCATCGACGTGATCGGGCGATCGCGCATTCGCCGCTCGGTGTCCAGCGGCGACGCGAAGCCCCACTGCTGACCGATCGAGTGCACCAACACGTCATGGGCCACGACGACGGCGGCGAGGCTGTCGGGCTGGTGCTGCCCGGCCTGCCAGGTGACCGCCGCCTGTTCGAGGTCAGGCAGGTGCCCGGCGATGCGGGTGGTGCCGGTCTCCAAGCCCTGCAGCAACGCCGCCGACCGGGCCAGCGCGTCGCCGCCTCCACGCCCCGACCCCTTCGGAGGCCAGGTGGTCACGCGGATCGGGCGGTCGAGCTTGGCCCGGCGCAGCGCATCGTTGACGACAAGGCGATAGGTCTCGCGGGCCGCGAACCCCTCGACGGCGATCTCCGACGCGCCGACGTCGACCGCCAGATCGACAGCGGTCGACGTGGACGCCCGAGCAGGCGGAGAGTTTCCGCGTACATATAGGTAGTGACCGGCTGGCCGCGTGCTGGCTGCTGACGCTAGCGGGGTTGCGCCGGTCGGAGGTGCTGGGCCTGCGGTGGGCTGACGTGGACCTCGACGCCGGGACAATCACCGTCGCTCAGGGGCGGGTCGTCGTCGGCGGCGGCACGGTGACCGGCGCGCCGAAGTCGACGCGCTCGGCGCGGACGCTGCCGATGCCTCCCGAGGTGCTCGCTGCACTGCGGGTATTCAAGACGCGCCAAGCCGAGGAGCACCTGGCGCTCGGCGGCGGCTGGCCCGATACCGGGCTGGTGGCGGTGAACGCCGACGGCTCCCCCATCCGGCCCGAGACGTACTCGAAGTCCTTCGCCGCGCACTGCGCTGCAGCGGACATGCCGGTGATCCGGCTGCACGATGTCCGGCACACCGCCGCCTCGATCCTGCTCGACAGTGGGCTGCCGGTGCTGGCGGTGGCCAAGTGGCTGGGGCACGACCCGGCGATCACGCTGCGGGTCTACGGCCACGTCTACGATGACGCGCTGGCGTCGGCGGGCGATGCGCTGCTCGGGCGGTCGCGAGGCGGCGCGAAGGGTGGCTGATCCGCTGCGCCGGAAGCGACGACCGGATCACGACGACTAGATTCGGATTTGTGCCTCAATACATGGGAATCGACCACCGCGAATGGGCGCGCACGTGCAAGTGTGGCGGACCACTCGACTGGGAGTTTGTCAGGTTCATCGAGTCCTACGGCGGCGACGAGAAGAAGGCGGTATTCAAGCCAGTCTGCGTCAACCGGTGCCGAGGATTCACCCGCGCAGATGAGACCGGGCAGACCGCGAAGCACATAAAGGTGAGCGCAGCTTGGCAGCCGCACGAAGGTGGCCCGTTCAGCAGTACCTGACAGCTGTCGGCCTATCTTCGGCCTAGCGGGGGGTATACCCGAGAGGACCACCAAAGCCCGAAAACACTGTCTAGCAGGTGCTTTCCTCGGTGGGCGCGGACGGTATCGAACCGCCGACCGCTGGTGTGTAAAACCAGTGCTCTACCACTGAGCTACGCGCCCTTGCAGGAGCAAGCTACACGGCCATGACCTGCGACAGGAAATCGGTCACCCGGCTTGCAGGGCGGCCAGCGCCTCGCGCCACACCGCCTGGTCACGGACCTCGCCGGGCTGCTTCATCTCCGCGAACCGGACGATCCCCGTGCGGTCGACGACGAACGTCCCCCGGTTGGACACCCCGGCGGTCTCGTTGAACACCCCGTAGGCCTGCGCGACGGCGCCGTGCGGCCAGAAGTCCGACAGCACCGGGAACGTGAACCCGCTCTGGGTGGCCCAGATCTTGTGCGTCGGCGACGGCCCCACCGAGATCGCCAGCGTCGCGGTGGTGTCGTTCTCGTACAGCGGCAGGTTGTCCCGGATCTCGTCGAGCTCGCCCTGGCAGATGCCGGTGAAGGCCAGCGGGAAGAACACCAGCAGCACGTTCTTGGCGCCCCGGTAGCTGCTGAGCGTGACCGGCTGGTTGTTCTGGTCCTTGAGCGTGAAGTCCGGGGCCTCGGCACCGGGCTCGATCACGCCCGTCGCCCCGCGGCCTTGGACTTCGGCTGCACCAGCCGTGTCCCGATCCAGTCACCGAGGTTGGCCGACGAGGTCTGCATCAGACCCGCCGTCGGCGCCGACTCGGCGATCTCGGCGGGCTGCACGTGCCCGGGCTTGCCGGTCTTCGGCGTGATCACCCAGATCACCCCGTCCTCGGCCAGCGGCCCGATCGCGCCGATCAGCGCGTCGACCAGGTCGCCGTCGTCGTCGCGCCACCACAGCAGCACGACGTCGACCACCTCATCGGCGTCCTCGTCGAGCAACTCGCTACCGCACGCCTCCTCGATGTCGGCTCGGATGTCGTCGTCGACGTCTTCGTCCCAGCCCAGTTCCTGCACAACCTGATCTTTTTGGATGCCCAGTCTGCGGGCGTAGTTCGGGGCGTCACCCGCCGCGACCACGGTCAGTCCTCCTTCAGCCGGCTCGGGCGCACGGTGCGCTCGGTTGTCTGCGCCCTATCGTCGCACGACGAATGCCGGTACACGTGCACGGCGGGCAGGTTGCGGTCCATCGGTTCAGTTATCCGTTCAGTAGGCGGCATCGCAGAGATCCAGTGCGGTGGTCTTGGAATCGTTGAGTCGGGTGATCGCGGCGTTGAACTCGCCGGGCCCGTAGTTGCCCTCGATGGCGTTCGCCACGCCCCGCGCGGCGTCCACCCAGGCGTGCATGGCGTCGCGCAGTTCCGGCGACAGCGGATCGGAGATGCTGCGGGCCACCGCGTCGGCGCTGTGGTTGAGCGCGTCCACCGCGGGCCCGGCCTTGACGTCGACGTCAGCGGCGCTGTCGTTGAACGCGTCGACATAGGCGTTGACCGCGGTAATCGCCTCCACGCTGCTGGAACTGAGGGTCTCGCACGACGAGTGGATGGCCTCTTTGGCGATCGAGGATTGGCGCTCGGATTCGCGCGACCGGGAGCTGGAGATCGACTCCTCGATCGACGCCGACACCGAGGCCCGGTACACCGGCGCCTCACCGGGAGCGACGCTGGCGGTGCCGTCGGTGACGTTGCTGCAGCCGACGATGACCATCGCGGCGGTGGCCAGTGCACCGACCACCAGTGCGCCGATCCGCAGCCGCTTTCGCACCAGCGCACCCGTCACCACGGTCTGCAGACGTTACCGGGTCGACCAACTCCGATCATCCGGTCGTTCCCAACTAGTGCGGTTAGGGCAGGATTGGACAAGGATGAAATCCGCCGTTTCACCCGTGCGGGCAGAAAACATCTGCACCGGCCCGGGGAGCCCGAAAAACCGCATAACAAGGAGCGGAAGTTGACGACCGAGTTCGCGCGCCAGGACCTGGCCCAAAACTCCACCACCGCAGCCGAACACGACCGAGTGCGAGTCATCCGCGAAGGGGTCGCGTCGTACCTGCCCGACATCGACCCCGAAGAGACCAGCGAATGGTTGGAGTCGTTCGACGCGCTGCTGGCGCGATCGGGGCCCGCCCGGGCCCGCTACCTGATGCTCCGGATGCTGGAACGGGCCGGCGAGCAGCGGGTCGCCATCCCCTCGCTGACGTCGACGGACTACGTCAACACCATCCCCACCGAGAAGGAACCCTGGTTCCCCGGTGACGAGGAGGTCGAGCGCCGCTACCGCGCCTGGATCCGCTGGAACGCGGCGATCATGGTGCACCGCGCGCAGCGACCCGGAGTCGGTGTGGGCGGCCATATTTCGACTTATGCCTCGTCGGCGGCGCTGTACGAGGTCGGGTTCAACCACTTCTTCCGCGGCAAGTCCCACCCCGGCGGCGGCGACCAGGTGTTCATCCAGGGCCACGCCTCCCCCGGCATCTACGCCCGCGCGTTCCTGGAGGGCCGGCTCACCGCCGAACAGCTCGACGGGTTCCGCCAGGAGCACAGCCACCCGGGCGGCGGGCTGCCGTCCTACCCGCACCCGCGGCTGATGCCCGACTTCTGGGAGTTCCCGACGGTGTCGATGGGCCTGGGCCCGATGAACGCGATCTACCAGGCCCGGTTCAACCACTACCTGCACGACCGCGGCATCAAGGACACCTCCGACCAGCACGTGTGGGCGTTCCTCGGCGACGGTGAGATGGACGAGCCGGAGAGCCGCGGGCTGGCGCACGTCGCCGCGCTGGAGGGCCTGGACAACCTGACCTTCGTCGTCAACTGCAACCTGCAGCGCCTCGACGGCCCGGTGCGCGGCAACGGCAAGATCATCCAGGAGCTGGAGTCGTTCTTCCGCGGCGCCGGCTGGAACGTCATCAAGGTGATCTGGGGCCGCGAGTGGGACGCGCTGCTGCACGCCGACCGCGACGGCGCGCTGGTCAACCTGATGAACTCCACACCCGACGGCGACTACCAGACCTACAAGGCCAACGACGGCGCCTACGTGCGCGAGCACTTCTTCGGCCGCGACCCGCGCACCAAGGCGCTGGTCCAGAACATGACCGACGAGCAGATCTGGAACCTCAAGCGCGGCGGCCACGACTACCGCAAGGTCTACGCCGCCTACAAGGCCGCCGTCGAACACAAGGGCCAGCCCACGGTGATCCTGGCCAAGACGATCAAGGGCTACTCGCTGGGTGCGCACTTCCAGGGCCGCAACGCCACCCACCAGATGAAGAAGCTCGCGCTGGAGGACCTCAAGTTCTTCCGCGACGCGCAGCGGATCCCGATCAGCGACAAGCAGCTCGAGGAGAACCCGTACCTGCCGCCGTACTACCACCCGGGCCCGGAGGCGCCGGAGATCCGGTACATGGTCGAGCGTCGGCGCGCGCTGGGCGGCTTCCTTCCGGAGCGGCGCACCAAGTCCAAGGTGCTGGCCCTGCCGAGCCGCGAGGTCTACAAGCCGCTGAAGAAGGGTTCCGGCAAGCAGGAGGTGGCCACCACGATGGCCATCGTCCGCACGTTCAAGGAACTGTTGCGCGACAAGAACATCGGCCACCGGATCGTGCCGATCATCCCCGACGAGGCCCGCACGTTCGGCATGGACTCGTGGTTCCCGTCGCTGAAGATCTACAACCGCAACGGCCAGCTGTACACCTCGGTCGACGCCGATCTGATGTTGGCGTACAAGGAGTCCGAGGCCGGCCAGATCCTGCACGAGGGCATCAACGAGGCCGGGTCGACGGCGTCGTTCACCGCGGTCGGCACCTCGTACGCCACCCACAACGAGCCGATGATCCCGGTCTACATCTTCTATTCGATGTTCGGGTTCCAGCGCACCGGCGACGGGTTCTGGGCGGCGGCCGACCAGATGGCGCGCGGCTTCGTGCTGGGTGCGACGGCCGGGCGCACCACGCTGACCGGTGAGGGTCTGCAGCACGCCGACGGGCACTCCCATCTGTTGGCGTCGACGAATCCCGCTGTGGTGGCCTACGATCCGGCGTTCGCCTACGAGATCGCCTACATCGTCGAGAGCGGTCTGCACCGCATGTACGGCGAGAACGCCGAGAACGTCTTCTTCTACATCACGGTGTACAACGAGCCGTACGTGCAGCCGGCCGAGCCCGAGGGCATCGACGTCGACGGTCTGTTGCGCGGCATCTACCGCTACCAGGCGGCCGAACCGAAGGCCAACGCCGCGCAGATCCTGGCCTCAGGCGTGGCGATGCCCGAGGCGCTGCGGGCCGCCGAGCTGCTGGCCGCCGAGTGGGATGTGGCCGCCGACGTGTGGTCGGTGACCAGCTGGACCGAGCTCAACCGCGACGGTGTGGCGATCGAGAAGCAGCGGCTGCGCCACCCCGACCAGCCGGCGGGCACCCCGTACGTCACTCAGGCGCTCGCCGACGCACCCGGCCCGGTGATCGCGGTGTCGGACTGGATGCGCGCGGTCCCCGAGCAGATCCGTCCGTGGGTGCCGGGCACCTACATCACGCTGGGCACCGACGGGTTCGGGTTCTCCGACACCCGGCCCGCGGCGCGCCGGTACTTCAATACCGACGCCGAGTCGATCGTGGTCGCGGTGCTGGAGGGTCTGGCCCGCGACGGCAACATCGACGCGTCGGTGGCGGTCGAGGCGGCCAAGCGCTACGAGATCGACGACGTGATGGCGGCCCCCGAGCAGACGTCGGATTCGGGCGTCGCCTAGCGGTTTCGGTGTAGTTGGTGGCGGTCAGCGCCACTAGCTACACCGAACTCACCGTAGCCTTTATGGATGCCCGACAATCGGTACATCCCGCCGAAGTCGACGGTCGAGGTGCTGGGCTCCGTCCCGGACTCGGTGCTGAGCCGGTTGCAGCAGTACTCCGGCCGGCTGGCCACCGAGGCGGTGCGGGTTCTCGAGCAGCGGCTGCCGTTCTTCGCCGACCTGGAGGCCTCGCAGCGCTCCAGCGTGCAGCTGGTCGTGCAGACCGCCGTCAACAACTTCGTCGAGTGGATGCGCGACCCGCAGAGCAACGTCGGCTACACCACCGAGGCCTTCGAGGTGGTGCCACAGGATCTGCGCAGGCGCATCGCGTTGCGCCAGTCGGTGGAGATGGTGCGCACCACGATGGAGTACTTCGAGGAAGTGGTGCCGCTGCTGGCCCGCGACGAGAAGCAGCTGACCGCGCTGACGGCAGGCATCCTGCGCTACAGCCGGGACCTGGCGTTCGCCGCCGCCACCGCCTACGCCGACCAGGCCGAGGCCCGCGGCGCGTGGGACACCCGGATGGAGGCCAACGTCGTCGACGCCGTCGTGCGCGGTGACGTCGGACCGGAGCTGCAGTCCCAGGCCGCCGCGCTGAACTGGGACGCCACCGCGCCGGCGACCGTCATCGTCGGCCTCCCCCAGCCCGACCGCACCGACCTGGCCGCCGACGACATCCACGACGTCGTCAAGCGCAACGGCCGCGCGGCGCTGTCCGACATCCACGGCACCTGGCTGGTCGCGATCGTCTCCGGCGCGCTGTCGCCGACCGACCGGTTCCTCAAGGAGATGCTGACGGTGTTCGCCGACGGGCCCGTCGTCGTCGGCCCCACCGCGCCCACGCTGGCCTCAGCACACCTGAGCGCCAGCGAGGCCATCGCGGGGATGAACGCGGTCGCCGGCTGGCCCGGGGCACCGCGCCCGGTGGCGGCCCGTGAGCTGCTGCCCGAACGCGCCCTGCTCGGTGACGCTACCGCGATCGCGGCCCTGGAGACCGAGGTGATGCGGCCGCTGGCCGACGCCGGTCCGGCGCTGACCGAAACCCTGGACGCCTACCTGGACTCCGGCGGTGCGATCGAGGCGTGCGCACGTCAATTGTTCGTTCATCCAAATACGGTCCGCTACCGGCTCCGCCGGATCGCCGACTTCACCGGCCGCGATCCGACGGTTCCGCGGGATGCGTACGTGCTGCGAGTGGCCTCCACCGTCGGACGGCTCGGACGGCACGCGTACCAGAACAGCACAGCAAACCCGGGCTCCACCACGCGTTCCGTGACGCGTCCCACATTCCTGGGAGCCCAACAGGGGCAGGCGGAGATAAAGGGCTGATCTCAGTAGCGTCGCATCACAGGCTGTTTTGTGGGGTATCTACAAAAACATAAGACGAGGTTCATAATCTCTTACACCGCGCAGAACCGTCTTCACAGTGTTTTCTTAATTCGTGCCTCAGAGAGACGTGCTCGCGCTTCTTGCGCCCGGACAGGGTTCCCAGACCCCCGGCATGCTCACCGCTTGGTTGGAGCTGCCCGGTGCTGCTGAGCGGATCGCGGCGTGGTCCGAGATCAGCGGTCTGGACCTGGCCACCCTCGGCACCACCGCGACCGCCGAGGAGATCACCGACACCGCGGTGACCCAGCCCCTCGTCGTGGCCGCCACGCTGCTGGCCTACGAGGAGCTGAGCCGCCGCGGCACCATCGCCGGCAAGGACACCGTCGTCGCCGGCCACTCGGTCGGCGAGATCGCCGCCTACGCGATCGCCGGGGTCATCTCCGCCGACGACGCGGTCAAGCTGGCCGCCACCCGCGGTGCCGAGATGGCCAAGGCCTGCGCGGTCGAGCCCACCGGCATGGCCGCCGTGCTCGGCGGCGAGGAGGCCGATGTGCTGGCCCGCCTCGAGGAGCTGGACCTGATCCCGGCCAATCGCAACGCCGTGGGCCAGATCGTCGCCGCCGGCGCGGTCTCCGCGCTTGACAAGCTCGTCGAGAATCCGCCGGAGAAGGCGCGGGTGCGTAAGCTGGCCACCGCGGGCGCCTTCCACACCCACTACATGGCCTCGGCCCTGGACGGGTACGCCGCCGCGGCGGAGGGTGTGGCGACCGCCGAGCCGACGACGACACTGCTGTCGAACGTCGACGGGAAGCCGGTCGAGTCAGCGGCCGACGCGATGAGCAAGCTGGTCGCCCAGATGACCAAGCCCGTGCGCTGGGATCTGTGCAACCAGACCATGCGCGACCTCAACGTCACCGCGATCGTCGAGTTCCCGCCCGCCGGGACGCTGGCCGGCATCGCCAAACGTGAACTTCGGGGGGTGCCGACGCACGCCGTCAAGTCCCCCGCTGATCTGGACAAGCTCGCCGAGCTGTAGCGCCAGAGACAACCGCATAACCGAACGTCAGTTTCAGTTTCACCAGGTAACACCCGATAAGAAGGAGCCACCGTGCCCGCCACTCAGGAAGAAATCATCGCCGGTCTCGCCGAGATCATCGAAGAGGTCACCGGTATCGAGCCGTCCGAGGTCACCCCGGAGAAGAGCTTCGTCGACGACCTGGACATCGACTCGCTGTCGATGGTTGAGATCGCCGTGCAGACCGAGGACAAGTACGGCGTGAAGATCCCCGACGAGGATCTGGCCGGTCTGCGCACCGTCGGTGACGTCGTCGCCTACATCCAGAAGCTCGAGGAAGAGAACCCCGAGGCCGCCGCGGCCATCCGCGCGCAGATTGAAGCCGACCGGGCATGAGTCGTCCTTCCACTGCTAACGGTGGGTTCCCCAGCGTCGTCGTGACCGCCGTCACGGCGACCACGTCGATCGCGGCGGATATCGAGAGCACGTGGAAGGGGCTGCTGGCCGGCGAGAGCGGCATCCGCGTCCTCGAAGACGAGTTCGTCACGAAGTGGGATCTGCCTGTCCGCATCGGCGGCCATCTGGTCGACAAGATCGACGACCACATGACGCGGCTGGACATGCGCCGGATGTCTTACGTCCAGCGCATGTCCAAGTACCTCTCGGCTCAGCTGTGGGAGACCGCGGGTAGCCCGGAGGTCGACCCGGACCGCTTCGCGGTGGTCATCGGCACCGGTCTGGGTGGCGGCGAGAAGATCGTCGAGACCTACGACGCGATGAACGAGGGTGGGCCCCGCAAGGTGTCCCCGCTCGCGGTGCAGATGATCATGCCGAACGGTGCGGCCGCGGTCGCCGGTCTGCAGCTGGGCGCCCGCGCCGGGGTCATCACCCCGGTGTCGGCGTGCTCGTCGGGTTCGGAGGCCATCGCCCACGCGTGGCGTCAGATCGTCATGGGTGACGCCGACATCGTCGTCTGCGGTGGTGTCGAGGGCGGTATCGAGGCGCTGCCGATCGCGGCGTTCTCGATGATGCGCGCGATGTCGACCCGCAACGACGATCCGGCCGCCGCCTCGCGTCCGTTCGACAAGGACCGGGACGGCTTCGTGTTCGGCGAGGCCGGTGCGCTGATGGTCATCGAGACCGAGGAGCACGCCAAGGCCCGTGGCGCCAAGCCGCTGGCCCGGCTGATGGGTGCCGGCATCACCTCCGACGCGTTCCACATGGTGGCCCCGGCCTCCGACGGTGCGCGTGCGGGTGCCGCGATGAAGCGGGCGATGGAGACCGCGGGCCTGGAGCCCAAGGACATCGACCACGTCAACGCCCATGCCACCTCGACCTCGATCGGTGACGTCGCCGAGGCGAACGCCATCCGCGTCGCGGGCGTGGAGCATGCCGCGGTGTACGCGCCGAAGTCGGCCCTGGGCCACTCGATCGGTGCGGTCGGTGCGCTGGAGTCCATCCTGACCGTGCTGACGCTTCGTGACGGGGTCATCCCGCCGACGCTGAACTACGAGACGCCGGACCCGGAGATCGATCTCGATGTGGTTGCAGGCGAGCCTCGTTACGGCGACTACAAGTACGCCATCAACAACTCGTTCGGCTTCGGTGGACACAATGTCGCCCTGGCCTTTGGGCGCTACTGAGCGAGAGGAAGTTCCGAGCAGTAATGACAGGGTTGACGCGGTTATCAACGGGGAACGGCTTCCCCAATGTCGTCGTCACCGGCATTGCCATGACGACGGCGCTGGCGACCAGCGCTGACGAAACCTGGAAGAAGCTGCTAGACGGCCAGAGCGGCATCCGCAAACTCGAGGATCCGTTCGTCGAGGAGTATGACCTGCCGGTGCGAATCGGCGGTCATCTCCTCGAGGACTTCGAGAACGAGTTGACGCGGGTCGAACTGCGTCGGCTGTCGTACCTGCAGAGGATGTCAACGGTCCTGGGCCGCCGGGTCTGGGAGAACGCCGGCTCCCCCGAGGTGGATCCCCGCCGCCTGATGGTCTCCATCGGTACCGGCATGGGCTCCACCGAGGAGCTGGTGTTCAGTTACGACGCCATGCGCGCCAAGGGTCTGCGCGCGGTGTCGCCGTTGGCGGTGCAGATGTACATGCCCAACGCCGCGGCCGCCGCGGTGGGCCTGGAGCGTCAGGCCCGCGCCGGGGTGATGACCCCGGTGTCGGCCTGCGCGTCGGGTTCGGAGGGCATCGCGCACGCGTGGCGCAACATCGTGCTCGGCGAGGCCGACATCGCCATCTGTGGTGGCGTGGAGACCAAGATCGAGGCGGTGCCGATCGCGGGCTTCGCGCAGATGCGAATCGTGTTGTCCACCACCAACGATGACCCGGCCGGTGCGTGCCGCCCGTTCGACAAGGACCGCAACGGGTTCGTGTTCGGCGAGGCGGGCGCGCTGATGGTCATCGAGACCGAGGAGCACGCCAAGGCGCGTGGCGCCAACATCCTGGCCCGCCTGATGGGGGCCAGCATCACCTCGGACGGCTACCACATCGTGGCGCCGGACCCCAACGGCGAGCAGGCCGGCTACGCGATGACGCGGGCGATCCAGCTGGCCGGGCTGCAACCCTCCGACATCGACCACGTCAACGCGCACGCCACCGGCACCAGCGTCGGCGACGTGGCGGAGGGCAAGGCCATCAACAATGCGATGAAGGGCCACAAGCCCGCCGTGTACGCGCCGAAGGCGGCCCTGGGCCACTCCGTCGGCGCGGTCGGCGCGGTGGAGTCCATCCTGACCGTGCTGGCGCTGCGTGACGGCATCATTCCGCCTACGCTGAACCTGCGAAACCTGGATCCGGAGATCGATCTGGATGTGGTCGCGGGTGAGCCTCGGTCGGGCAACTACCAGTACGCGATCAACAACTCGTTCGGATTCGGTGGGCACAACGTGGCGCTCGCCTTCGGTAAGTACTGACTTCCCGCAGAAGTCCGGGCGCTACAGGAGGAACTAGATGACGACCATGGCCCCCGAAACGGTTGGCGAATCGCTGGATCCCCGTGATCCGCTGCTGCGCCTGAGCACGTTCTTCGACGACGGCAGCGTCGAGCTGCTGCACGAGCGGGACCGCTCCGGCGTGCTCGCCGCCGCAGGCACCGTCAACGGTGTGCGCACCATCGCGTTCTGCACCGACGGCACCGTCATGGGTGGGGCCATGGGCGTGGAGGGCTGCGCGCACATCGTCGACGCCTACGACCAGGCGATCGAGGAGCAGAGCCCGATCGTCGGCATCTGGCACTCCGGTGGCGCCCGCCTCGCCGAAGGCGTGCGGGCGCTGCACGCGGTGGGTCTGGTGTTCGAGGCCATGATCCGCGCGTCGGGATACATCCCGCAGATCTCGGTGGTCGTCGGCTTCGCCGCCGGCGGTGCCGCCTACGGGCCCGCGCTGACCGACGTCATCGTGATGGCGCCGGAGAGCCGGGTGTTCGTCACCGGCCCGGACGTGGTGCGCAGCGTCACCGGTGAGGACGTCGACATGGCCTCGCTCGGCGGCCCCGACACCCACCACAAGAAGTCCGGTGTGTGCCACATCGTCGCCGACGACGAGCTCGACGCCTACGAGCGTGGTCGCCGTCTGGTCGGATTGTTCTGCCAGCAGGGCCATTTCGACCGCGCCAAGGCCGAGGCCGGGGACTCCGACCTGCACGCGCTGCTGCCGGAGTCGGCGCGCCGCGCCTACGACGTGCACCCGATCATCGAGGCGCTGCTCGACGAGAACGTGCCGTTCGAGGAGTTCCAGGCCAAGTGGGCGCCGTCGATCGTGATCGGTCTGGGCCGGCTGGCGGGCCGCACCGTCGGCGTGATCGCCAACAACCCGCTGCGTCTGGGCGGCTGCCTGAACTCCGAAAGCGCCGAGAAGGCAGCGCGTTTCGTGCGGCTGTGCGACGCGTTCGGCATCCCGCTGGTCAACATCGTCGACGTGCCCGGCTACCTGCCCGGGGTGGACCAGGAGTGGGGCGGTGTGGTGCGTCGCGGCGCCAAGCTGCTGCACGCGTTCGGTGAGTGCTCGGTGCCGCGGGTGACGCTGGTGACCCGCAAGATCTACGGCGGCGCCTACATCGCGATGAACTCGCGGTCGCTGGGCGCGACGAAGGTCTACGCGTGGCCGGACGCCGAGGTCGCGGTGATGGGCGCCAAGGCCGCGGTCGGCATTCTGCACAAGAAGAAGCTGGCCGCCGTCGAGGATCCGGCCGAGCGGGAGAAGCTGCACGAGGAACTGGCGATCGAACACGAGAAGATCGCCGGCGGTGTGGATTCGGCGATCGAGATCGGTGTGGTCGACGAGAAGATCGACCCGTCGCACACCCGGTCCAAGCTGACCCAGGCGCTGGCCGAGGCCCCGGCTCGCCGCGGCCGCCACAAGAACATCCCGCTGTAAGTCAGCGAGGCCCTTGCCGAAATAACATTCCTGGTCGTCAAACCGCGCGCGGAACGACCAGGAATGCTATTTCGCGTTCTAGCGGGTGGTGTAGCCGCCGTTGGCGAAGATGGTCTGGCCGGTGATCCAATGCCCGTCGCCGACGAGAAACACCGCCAGCGGGGCGATATCGGTGATGTCGGTCAGACGATTGCCCATCGCCTGCGACTTGTGAAACTCGACGCGCTCGGGTGTCTCCTGCGGATAGAAGAAGGGCGTGTCCATCGGACCGGGCGCGATGTTGTTGACGCTGATGCCCCGGACCCCGAACTCCTTGGCCGCGGCGCGGGCGAAGTGCTCGACCGGGCTCTTCGATCCCGCGTACGTGGAGTAGCCGTCGGTGAAGGCCCCCAGCAGCGCGGTCAGGATCGTGATGACCGACCCGTTGTCGTTGAGGCGCCGGCCCGCCTGCTGCAGGAAGAAGTAGGCCGCCTTGGAGTTGATGTCGAACATCGAGTCATATTCGGCCTCAGTGGTTTCGATGATCGGCTTGCGAAGCACCTTGCCGACGGTGTTGATCGCGATGTCCACTCCGCCGAACGCCTCGGCAGCCGTGTCGAAGAGTCGCTCGACGTTGGCGGGCACCGTCAGGTCCCCCTGCACCTTCACCGCCTTCACGCCCGCCGCCTGCGCGGCGGCCACGGTCCGGTCGGCCTCGGCCTCGGTGGCCGCGCTGTTGTAGTGGACGGCGACGTTGACGCCCTGCGACGCCAGCGTCGTGCTGATCAGGCCACCGAGGTTCTTGGCCCCGGCCGCCACGACTGCGGATTTCCCATTCAACGTGTTCATACGACGGACGCTAGTTTCGCAATTCACAGATGAAAAACACATTCTTGCGAGGTATTCACAAGTACTACTTGTATAAGCTGCGACCGTGGTGCACCGTGGACCCGACCTGAGGCGGCTGCGACATTTCGTCGCCGTGGCCGACGCCGGCAGTGTGACGGCTGCCGCGGCATCGCTGCATCTCACCCAGCAGGCGCTCAGCAGTTCGATACAGCAGCTCGAGAAGCAGCTCGGCGCATCACTTTTCGACCGGGAGGGACGCCGTCTGCGACTCACCCCGGCGGGCCGTGTCCTGCTGGCCGAGGGTCGACCGCTGCTCGCCGCGGCGCAGACCGTCGCTGAACGGGTGGAGAGTGCGGCGGCCGGTGCCCGTGCGGAGTTCGTCATCGGCCACACCCCGGCACTCAGCGGGGTTGAGTCCTACTCACATGTCGAACCCGCCATCACCGCGTTCCCCGAGGTGTCGTTCACCTTCCGCCAGCTCTACCCCGACGCGCTGATCGAGGCGGTGCTCGACGGGTCCGTGCACCTCGGGCTGCGCCGCGGGGTCGCCCCGACCAGCGAGGTGGCCACGGCCGTCCTGGGCTATGACCGTGTCCGCCTCGCCCTGCCGCGCGACCATTCCCTCGCCGACCGCACCGAGATCGAGATCGGCGAGATCGCCGGCGAACGCATCGCCCTGTGGGCACCACCCGGAACCTCGTACTACACCGAGGCGCTGATGGGGGCCTGTCGTCGCGCCGGCTTCGAGCCCGACTACGTCGTCAGTCGCGTACAGGGCGCCGCGACCGTCGCCGCGCCGCTGACCACCGGCTGCATCGCATTCGTCACCGCCCCCGCGGGTCCGGCGATGGGCGGCCGCGTCGTCGTGGTCGACGTCCTCCCGGAGCTCTTCGTCAGCGCACAGGCGTTGTGGCAGCGCCACACTCAGTCACCGGTGCGCGACGTCCTGTTCACCAGCGCCCCGGTCAGCTGACCGACGCCAGGATCTCCGCAGCCGCCGCGGCGGCCCGCTGCCGGTCCTCGGCGACCAGCCCGATACGGGTGCGGCGGTCGAGGATGTCGTCAACGGTCAGCGCCCCCTCATGGGTGACGGCGTACTCGAATTCGGCTCGGGTGACGTCGATTCCGTCGACCACCGGATCGACGGGGCGGTCGCAGGTCGCGGTCGCGACGACGTTGTGCGCCTCGGCGCCGTAGCGGGCGACCAGCGATCCGGGCAGTTCCACCCGGGCGCGCAGCGTCGACACCGGGTTGGCCGGGGCGCCGACGAGCGGCAGGTTGCGGGTCCGGCACTCCCCCGCGGTCAGACCGCGCAGCTCGACCGCCCGATCGAGCACATCCTCGGCCATGTACCGGTATTCGGTGAGCTTGCCGCCGATGATGCTGATCACCCCGGACTCCGACTCGGTGACGGCGTGCTCGCGCGAGATGTCGGCGGTGCGGCCCTCGCCGGTGTCGATCAGCGGCCGCAGCCCGGCGTAGGCGCCGTGCACGTCGGCCTCGGTCAGCGCGGTGTCCAGCGCGGTGTTGACGGTGTCGAGCAGGAACCGGACCTCCTGCGGCGTCGGCTCCGGCACGTCGGGGACGGGACCCGGCGCGTCCTCGTCGGTCAGGCCGAGGTAGACGCGGCCGAGCTGCTCGGGCATCGCGAACACGAACCGGTTCAGCTCTCCCGGGATCGGAACGGTCAGCGCCGCAACGGGATTGCCGAACGCGGCGGCGTCGAACACCAGGTGGGTGCCGCGACTGGGCCGCAGCCTGATCGACGGGTCCACATCCCCCGCCCACACCCCGGCGGCGTTGATCACCGCGCGGGCGGTGACCTCGAACGACTCGCCGGTGAGCACGTCGGTCAGCGTGGCCGACGTGCCGGTGGCCCGCGACGCGGCCACCCGGGTCAGGATCCGCGCGCCGTGCTGGGCGGCGGTGCGCGCCACCGCGGTGACCAGGCGCGCGTCGTCGATCAACTGCCCGTCGTAGGCGAGGAACGCGCCGTCGAGACCCTCGCGGCGCACGGTCGGTGACAGTTCGGCGGCGCGGTGCGCGTCGATGCGGCGCGACCGCGGCAGCGTCGACGCCGGGGTGCCCGCCAGCCGCCGCAGCCCGTCGCCGGCGAGGAACCCGGTGCGCACCAGCGCCCGCGACACCCGCCCCATCGACGGCAGCAGCGGCACCAGCTGTGGCATCGCCCTGACCAGATGAGGAGCGTTGCGGGTCATCAGGATTCCGCGTTCGACGGCGCTGCGCCGGGCGATCCCGACGTTGCCGGTCGCCAGGTACCGCAGCCCGCCGTGCACCAGCTTGGAACTCCAGCGGCTGGTGCCGAACGCCAGATCGTGCTTCTCGACCAGCGCGACACGCAGCCCGCGGGTGGCCGCGTCCAGCGCGATCCCGGTCCCGGTGATGCCGCCGCCGATCACCAGCACGTCGAGACGCTGCCCGTCGGCCAGCGCGGCGAGGTCGGCCGCGCGGCGGGCCGCGGTCAGCGCGGTGGTGCTCACGGCGCGAGGTATCCGTTGAGCGCCCGGCCGAGTTCGGCGTTGAGCGCGTCGCGGTTGAGGAACTTCTCCACCATCTGCGCGGACTGCACGGTCGACTGGGTGATCAGCAGGCACATCGCGGCCATCTGCTGGGCGTCGCCGGCACGCACGCTGCCCTCGACCTGGCCGGCGCGGATGGCGTCGGCGAGCGCGTCGACGAAGATCAGCTGGCTGGTGCCGAGCCGGTCGGCGATGTAGACCATCGCGAACTCCGGCGCATCGCGAAGCACCGACATCACGACCTCGTCGTTGCGCAGCCGCTCGGCCACCAGGACCACCCGCTGCACCAGCGCCTCCCGGTCCATCCCGAGGTCGGGTATCTGGTCCAGCACCCCGGCGATGCGGGAGGTCATCAACGCACCGAGCACACCGTTGATGTCCGACCAGCGCCGGTAGATCGTCGGGCGGCTCATCCTGGCCCGGCGGGCGATGTCGGTCATCGTCACCCGTTTCACGCCGACGGCCAGCACACATGCCGCGGCCGCCTCGAGAACGCGGTCCTCGACCGTCCGCTCATCGTTACGGATTGACGACATATGTAATACTGTAACGCATGACTCGCAGCGACGCGCAGCCGACCACCCCGCCGATGAAGTGGAACGCCTGGGGTGATCCGCGCGAGGCGAAGCCGCTCTCCGACGGCATCCGGGCGCTGCTCAAGCAGGCGCTGGGAGTCGACGGTCCGCCGTCGCCGGAACTGACCCCCGAGCAGGTGCGGTTACGGCCGTCGGCCCTGTCCGACGCGGACCGCGACGCGCTGGCCGGCATCGTCGGCGCGCAGTACTGCCTCACCGACGACTACGGCCGACTGCTGCGCGCCGGCGGCAAGTCGACCCTGGACCTGTTGCGGCGCAAGGACATCGAGCAGGACGCCCCAGACGCGGTGCTGGTGCCCGGCGACGAGGACGAGATCGCCGCGGTGCTGCGCTACTGCACCGAGCACCGGATCGCGGTCGTGCCGTTCGGCGGCGGCACCAGCGTGGTCGGCGGGCTGGACCCGATCCGCGGCGAGTTCCCCGCCGTCGTCTCGCTGGACCTGCGCCGCCTCGACCGGCTGCACCACCTCGACGAGATCTCCGGCGAGGCCGAGCTCGGCGCGGGCCTGACCGGTCCGCAGGCCGAGAAGCTGCTGGGCGAGCGCGGGTTCTCGCTCGGCCACTTCCCGCAGAGCTTCCAGTACGCCACCATCGGCGGGTTCGCCGCGACCCGCTCGTCGGGCCAGGACTCGGCGGGCTACGGCCGGTTCAACGACATGGTCCGCGGCCTGCGGGCGGTGACCCCGGTCGGCGCGCTCGACCTCGGCCGCGCCCCCGAGTCGGCGGCCGGACCGGACCTGCGCCAGCTGCTGATCGGCTCGGAGGGCGTGTTCGGTGTCATCACCCGGGTACGGGTGCGCGTACACCCGGTGCCGACGGCCACCCGCTACGAGGCCTGGTCGTTCCCGGACTTCGCCACCGGTGCCGACGCGCTGCGCGCCGTCGTGCAGACCGGCACCGGGCCCACCGTGATCCGGCTGTCCGATGAGGCCGAGACCGGGGTGAACCTCGCGACCACCGAGAAGATCGGCGAACAGCAGATCACCGGCGGCTGTCTGGCGATCACGGTCTTCGAGGGCACCGAGGCGCACGTCGCCAGCAGGCACGCCGAGACCCGCGCGGTGCTGGCGGCCGCGGGCGGCACGTCGCTGGGCGAGGAGCCGGCGCGGGCGTGGGAGCACGGCCGGTTCTCGGCGCCGTATCTGCGCGACTCCCTGCTGGCGGCCGGTGCCCTGTGCGAGACGCTGGAGACCGCGACCAACTGGTCCAACGTGCCCGCGGTGAAGACGGCCGTCACCGAGGCCCTGACCGGCGCGCTCGCCGAAACCGGAACGCCCGCACTGGTGTTGTGCCACATCTCGCACGTGTATCCCACCGGCGCCTCGCTGTACTTCACCGTCGTGGCCGGCCAGCGCGGCAACCCGATCGAGCAGTGGCGCAAGGCGAAAGCGGCCGCCTCGGACGCGATGATGCGCACCGGGGCGACGATCACCCACCACCACGCCGTCGGCGCCGATCACCGGCCGTGGATGCGCGACGAGATCGGCGATCTCGGTGTCGCGGTGCTGCGCGCGGTCAAGCAGACGCTGGACCCGGCCGGAATCCTCAACCCGGGCAAGCTGATTCCGTGAGACTCACCCTGCTGACCAACCCGGCATCCGGGCACGGCAGCGCACCGCACGCCGCCGAACGCGCGGTGCGGCAGTTCCACCGGCGCGGGGTCGACGTGGTGGCGATCGCGGGCACCGACGCCGCCCACGCCCGCCAACTCGTCGAAGCCGCGCTGGAACGCGGGATGGACGCGCTGGTGGTGGTGGGCGGCGACGGCATCGTGTCGCTGGCGCTGCAGGTGCTGGCGCGAAGCGACACCCCGCTGGGCATCATCCCGGCAGGCACCGGCAACGACCACGCCCGCGAATTCGGCATCCCCACCGGCGATCCGGAGGCGGCCGCCGACGTGGTGGTCGACGCGCTGGCCCGCGGCGGCGCGGAAACCGTTGACCTGGGCCGGATTCGCGGCGCCGACGGCACCGACCGCTGGTTCGGGACGGTAATGGCCGCCGGGTTCGACTCGCTGGTGTCCGACCGGGCCAACCGGATGCGCTGGCCGCACGGCCGGATGCGCTACAACCTGGCGATGATCGCGGAGCTGTCGAAGTTGCGGCTGCTGCCGTTCCGGTTGACGTTCGACGGCCGCGAGATGGTCACCGAACTGACGCTGACGGCCTTCGGTAACACCCGCAGCTACGGCGGCGGCATGCTGATCTGCCCGGGCGCGGACCCGCGCGACGGTCTGCTCGACGTCACGATGGTGACGTCGGCATCGCGCACGAAGCTGGTCCGGCTGTTCCCCACGGTGTTCAAGGGCACCCACGTCGACCTCGACGAGGTACGCACCGTGCGCGCCGCGACGATCACCGTGGAGTGCCCGGGCATCAACGCCTACGCCGACGGCGAGTACATCTGCCCGCTACCGGTCGAGGTGTCGGCGGTGCCGGGCGCGCTGCGCATCCTGATGCCGAGCAGCGACAGCGCCTTCAACGCGCACAGGTAACCGATCACGCCGAGGGCCAGCCGCGCGTAGTTCAGCGAGGTCCACCACTGCACGACCGACTCCACCCGCGCGGCGTCCCAGTCCTGCCCCGCGCTCTGCAGGGTGAGCATCTGCGGGACGAAGTAGCCGTAGCTGGACAACGCGTAGGTGGTCATGACGGCCGCCGCGGCCAGCCACCACCGCCGGTAGGGCGCGCGCGAGCGCCAGGCCAACACCAGATTGACGACCGCCAGCAGGGCGACCGGCGGGGAGACGAACGGCCAGAACGCCCGTCCCGCCCGGTACATGCCCGAGTCGTGCATGCGGTCGAGCACCTCGTCGCCGGGCACCGAGGCCCACTGCGGCACCACGGCGGCCTTCTCGTAGAGCCCGGCGCCGAGCTGGATGCCGACGAAGATCACCAGCAGCCACAGCCACAGCGCGGGCCTTCTCAGGACCGACAGGATGTGCTTCCACATATCTCTCTAATATAGAGAGACTCGCACAGAGAGGAATATCGATTTTGGACCGGTCGCAGACACTGGCGGCGCTCCACGCGACGCTGCGGGTTCAGGCACTGCAGACGGTGCTGCTGCACTCGGCGGTGGCGGCCCGGCTCGGCATCGCGGTGACCGACTTCAACTGCATCAACCTGCTGAGCATGGAGGGGCCGCTGCCCGCGGGCACGCTCGCCGACCGGCTCGGACTCACCCGCGGCGGGGCCGTCACCGCGATGATCGACCGGCTCGAGACGGCCGGCTACCTGCGCAGGCGCCGCGACGAGACCGACCGGCGTCGGGTCCTCGTGGAGCTCGATCCCGACGCCGCGCAGCGCATCGCGCCGATGTTCGCCTCGCTCGGCGCGGCGCTCGACGACCACCTCGACCCGTACTCGGCCGGGGACCTGCGCCTGCTGCTGGACTTCGTGAGCGGGGTCAACGCGCGGGTGGCCGACGCCACCGCGCAGCTGCGCGCTAGCCGACTCCCCTAGCCAGCCAGCTGACCTCGGCGTTCGCCCCGCCGTCGCGGAACGGTTCCAGAGCCTCGTCCCAGGCGGTGCCCAGGACGGTGTCCAGCTCGGACAGCAGCGTGTCGGCGCCGGACTCCATGAGCGTGCGCAACCGGTTCTCGGTCACGACGACATCGCCGTTGGCGCTCATCACGCCGCTCCACAGCCCCAGCTGCGGGGTGTGGCACCACCGGTGACCGTCCACACCCGGGCTCGGGTCCTCGGTCACCTCAAAGCGCAGCACGGACCACGACCGCAGCGCGCTGGCCAGGGCGGCGCCGGTACCAACCGGCCCCACCCAGTTGGTCACCGCGCGCAGCTGTCCCGGCATAGCGGGCTGCGGCGTCCACTTGAGGTTCGCCCGCGCCTGCAGGGTCGACGACAACGCCCACTCGACATGCGGGCACACCGCAGCGGGTGAGGCATGGATGTAGACCACGCCCGTCGTCGCTTCGGCGAACTGGTTCGACGCACGCATCTGCTACTCCTTCGGCTCCACGAGGGACGTCTTCCCCAACGGCCTCTTCGGACCCGAATTACAGCAGTGTCGTGCGTGTCTATTGTGCCTTGTGAGGCTCGTGTTGCGCTAGTCCGCCCCGAATTCTCTCAGCACCTCATCAGACAAGGCCGGCCACGGCGCGTACGCCCAGTCTCCAAAGTCCCGGTCGGTGAGCACCACCAGCGCCAGGTCGACCTGCGGGTCGACCCACAGGAACGTCCCCGACTGGCCGAAATGCCCGTAGGTGCGGGCCGAGTTGGTCGACCCGGTCCAGTGCGGCGACTTGCCGTCGCGGAGCTCGAAGCCCAGCCCCCAGTCGTTGGGTCGCTGCACCCCGAACCCGGGCAGCACCCCGTCCAGGCCCGGGAACTGCACCGACGTCGCCTCGGCGTGCAGCTGTGCCGACACCGTCGCCGGGCGCAGCAGGTCGCCGGCGAAGCGCACCAGGTCGGCGACCGTGGAGGTGACGCCGTAGCCGGCCGCCGCCGCGCCGCCCTCCAGGACGGAGTCCGCCATGCCGAGCGGTTCGAACACCGCCTCGGTCAGGTACCGGCCGAACTCGATCTCGGTGGCCTGCTCGAGGGTCCGGGCCAGCACCGCGAACCCGTAGTTGGAGTAGATGCGGCGGCGGCCGGGCTCGGCCATCGTCTTGGCCTCGTGCATCGCGTAGCCGGCGGTGTGGGCGAGCAGGTGCCGCACCGTGGCGCCCGGCGGTCCGGCCGGGGTGTCCAGCTCGACGGCGCCCTCCTCGACGGCGACCTGGGCGGCGCGGGCGGTCAGCGGTTTGGTCACCGAGGCCAGCCGGAACGGCCGCATCACATCGCCGTATTCGGCCATCACGCCCGACGGCCCGACCACCGCGGCGGCGGCGTTGGGGACGGGCCAGCCGGCTATCACATCCAGCGCGCTCACGGCGCCGACGTTACTTCCGGGCGACGTAGTAGTAGTTGATCGGGGTAGTTGTTGATCGGGGTAGTTGTTGATCAGACCCGACTCGATCTCCTTGCACACCACGTCGGCGAACCCGGCGTCAACGGTCAGCGCAATTCGATCGAGCGTTTCGCCAGGCCCATCCAGTAGCCGTCGATCACCTGGCGCGGCGCCTGCCCCGGATCGCTCGACGCGCCGAGCGCGACGAACAACGGCGACCAGTGCTCGATCGTCGGGTGCGCGTAGGGCATGCCCGGTGCGCGGTGCCGGAAGTCGATCAGCGCGTCGACGTCGCCGGCGGCGAACGTCTCGGCGGCCCACGCGTCGAACTCCACCGACCAGCCCGGCGGCGTCGCGTCCGGCGACGGGTCGTCGAGGAACGGCAGCCCGTGGGTGGTGAACCCGGAGCCGATGATCAGCACCCCCTCGTCGCGCAGCGGGCGCAGCCGCTCCCCCAGCCCCAGCAGCGTGCGCGGGTCCAGGGTGGGCATCGAGATCTGCAGCACCGGGATGTCGGCGTCGGGGTACATGACGGTCAGCGGTACGTAGGCGCCGTGGTCGAGCCGGCGGTCCGGGTCGTGGCGGACCGGCTCACCGGCCGGCAGCAGTGCCTCGACGCGGGCGACCAGGTCCGCCGCGCCGGGCGCGGCGTAGGTGGTGCGGTAGTAGCGCTCCGGGAAGCCCCAGAAGTCGTACGTCAGCGGGGTGTCCGTCGACGTCGACCCGATGGTCAGCGGCGCGGACTCCCAGTGCGCGGAGATGACGAGGATCGACTGCGGGCGCGCCAACTCGCGCGCCCACGCCTTCAGTTGGCCGACCCACAGCTCGTCGTCGACCAGCGGCGGCGCCCCGTGGGAGAGGTACAGCGCGGGAAGGGATTCGGCCATACCCCGAGTCTCCTCCTCGCCGGCCCGGTCGGCGCTGTGTTTCCTGTCATGAATCTTTGTTCCCTGAAGTGAGTTTCCGGGCCGGACCCGTTAGGTTGTACGCCATGAGCGAAACGGTGCGCGGAGTCATTTCACGGAAGAAGGGTGAGCCGGTCGAGGTCACCGACATTGTCATCCCCGACCCGGGTCCGGGTGAGGTCGTGGTCAAGGTGATCGCCTGCGGCGTGTGCCACACCGACCTGCACTACCGGGAGGGCGGCATCAACGACGAATTCCCGTTCCTGCTCGGCCACGAGGCCGCGGGCACCGTGGACAAGGTCGGCGAGGGCGTGACCAACGTCGCCCCCGGCGATTTCGTGATCCTGAACTGGCGCGCGGTGTGCGGCCAGTGCCGGGCGTGTAAGCGCGGCCGCCCGCACCTGTGCTTCGACACCTACAACGCCACCCAGAAGATGACGCTGACCGACGGCACCGAGCTGACCCCGGCGCTGGGCATCGGGGCGTTCGTCGAGAAGACGCTCGTACACGAGGGCCAGTGCACCAAGGTCGATTCCAGCGCCGACCCGGCGGTGGCCGGGCTGCTGGGCTGCGGTGTGATGGCCGGCATCGGCGCGGCGATCAACACCGGCGGGGTGACCCGCGACGACACCGTGGCCGTCATCGGCTGCGGCGGCGTGGGTGACGCGGCCATCGCGGGTTCTGCGCTGGTCGGCGCGAAGAAGATCATCGCGGTCGACACCGACGACAAGAAGCTCGAATGGGCCCGCCAGTTCGGCGCCACCCACACCATCAACGCCCGCACCACCGACGTGGTCGAGGCCATCCAGGAGCTCACCGACGGGTTCGGCACCGACGTGGTGATCGACGCGGTGGGCCGCCCGGAGACCTGGAAGCAGGCGTTCTACGCCCGTGATCTCGCGGGAACCGTTGTGCTGGTGGGTGTTCCGACGCCGGACATGACGCTGGAGATGCCGCTGATCGACTTCTTCTCCCGCGGCGGGTCGCTGAAGTCGTCGTGGTACGGCGACTGCCTGCCCGAGCGCGACTTCCCCACCCTGATCGATCTGCATCTGCAGGGCCGACTGCCGCTGGACAAGTTCGTCACCGAGCGGATCGGCCTTGGCGACATCGAGACCGCGTTCGAGAAGATGCACCACGGCGAGGTGCTGCGTTCGGTGGTGGTGCTGTGAACGGCGGACCGATCGGCCGGGTGGTCACCCACGGCACCTTCGAACTCGACGGCGGCAGTTGGGAAGTCGACAACAACATCTGGATCGTCGGTGACGATTCGGAGGTGGTGGTGTTCGACGCCGCCCACACCGCGGACCCGATTGTGGAGGCGGTCGGCGGCCGCCACGTGGTGGCGGTGGTGTGCACCCACGGCCACAACGACCATGTGACCGTCGCGCCGGAACTCGGCCGCCGGCTGGACGCGCCGGTGCTGCTGCATCCGGGCGACGACGTGCTGTGGCGGATGACGCACCCCGACATCGACTTCCGCCCGGTCAGCGACGGCGACACGCTGAAGGTGGCGGGCACCGAGCTGCGCGCCCTGCACACGCCGGGACACTCGCCGGGGTCGGTGTGCTGGCACGCGCCCGAGCTCAACGCGGTGTTCAGCGGTGACACGCTGTTCCAGGGCGGCCCGGGTGCGACGGGCCGGTCGTTCTCGGACTTCCCGACCATCCTGGAGTCGATCTCGGGCCGGCTGGGCAAGCTGCCCGGCGAGACCGTCGTCTACACCGGCCACGGTGACTCGACGACGATCGGTGACGAGATCGTGCACTACGACGAGTGGGTGGCTCGCGGCCACTGAGTGGCCGATCAGACCCAAGCCACTAGCCCCGCAGGATTCGGCGTTTCTCGGCCTGGAACTCCTCCTCGCTGAGGGCGCCCGAATCCCGCAGCGCCGCAAGTTGTCTGAGCTGTTCGAGCCGGATGCCCCGGTCGTCGGGCTCGCGGGTGGCCGCGTCTAGTGACACCGCGTGCAACGACGGCGGCGGGGGTGGCGGGTCGTCGTCGGTGATCAGTTCGTGCGGGGCCAGCGGGCGCGCCGCCTTGCCTGCGCGCACCGACCACAGCCACCCGACCACCAGCCACACCACGCCTGCGGCGGTCAGCCCGCCGAACAGCCACGTCACCCAGCCGTAGGCGCTGCCGTGCCCGAACGCCAGCCGGGGACGGATGTAGCCGGCGATCTCACCGTCGGTCCGCACCTGGTACTGACCCGCCTGTTCGATGTCGGCGGTCCACAGTCGCACCCAGGTGTTGTTCATGACTGAGGTTGTGCCGCCGATGCTTTCGGTGAATGTCGGGGTGCTGACGCCGGCGGGCGGGTCGATGCTGACGCTGATCTCCGGGATCGGGTAGCCGCCGTCCCCCTGGCTGGTGTCGATGGTGAGGAAGCTCACGGTCACCTCACCGGCGGGCAGCTCGACGGTGCCGGTGCCGGGGATCGGGACCTCGCCGTAGGCGTTGTATTTGTCGAGCACGAAAGCGTTGAGCACGATCGCGACGATGAAGCCGACCGCCCCGACCACGAGGGTGACCACGGCGACCGCAACCGCTACCCGCGATGCGCCCCTTCCGCTCATGCGCGAAAGTCTGACATGACGGAGTCGGCGCCGCCGCACCAATCCCCGCTTCGTTACCGGGCTGCTGCACACCATCGACGCGCGGGGACTACCGTCGAGACCGACCGATCCGTTTTCGCGCATCACCGGAGGTGACGGTGCCCGAGTCCAGCATCGTCGTGCGGCCCGAGCCGATGGACAGCGCGGCCTACACCGCCGCGTCGCGGTTGCACGCCCCCGGTCTGCAGCCGGCGATCAAGCTGTTCGAGGCCGCCGCCCGGGCCGTGCCGATGCCGACGCCGCCGCATCCGATCGTGATCGCCGACTACGGCGCGGCCACCGGACACAACTCGCTGCTGCCGATCAACGCGGCAATCGCGGTGCTGCGGAAGCGAACCCGTCCGGATCACTCCGCCCTGGTGGTACACACCGATCTGCCGGACAACGACTTCACCGCGTTGTTCCGAACGCTGTCCGAGGATCCCGACAGCTACCTGACCAGGGACGCGAACACGTTCCCCACCGCGATCGGCCGGTCGTTCTACACCCAGATCATGCCGTCGAGCAGCGTCAGCCTGGGCTGGAGCTCGTGGGCGGTCCAGTGGCTCAGCCGCACCCCGGCGCCGATCCCCGACCACATCCAGATCGCCTACAGCCGCGACGCGGCGGTGCGCGCCGCCTACGCCCGCCAGGCCGCCCACGACTGGCACGAGTTCATCGCCTTCCGGGGCCGGGAACTGCGCCCCGGCGGCCGGCTGCTGGTGATGACGACGGGCATCGGCGAGGACGGCGACGCCGGCCACCGCCCGACGCTGACCGCGATCGCCGACGCGCTCGACGAGGTCAGCGGGGCCGGGCTGATCACCTCCGACGAGCGGCGCCGCATGTGCCTGCCCATCGTCGCGCGCAGCGAGGCGGACTTCTGCGCGCCGTTCGCGCCGAAGGGCCGGTTCGAACAGCTCGAGATCGAGCACCTGGAGATCTTCGACGCCGAGGACCGTTACTGGAACCAGTACCGGCGCGACGGCAACGCGCGGGTCTTCGGTGCGCAGTGGGCGGCGTTCGCCCGGGCGGCGGTGTTCCCGTCGCTGCTGGCGGCGCTCGACGGCGGCGCGACCGACCCGCGGGCCAGCGAGTTCTGCGAGCGCCTCGAGAAGGGGGTGGCCGAGCGGCTGGCCGCCGACCCCGAGCAGACCCGGCTGCCGCTGGCGCACGTGGTGCTGATCAAACGCCAGCAGCCCCAGTAGCCGGCGCTACGGCTGGCTGGGGAACCCCGGCGGGGCGGGCACCCACGGCAGCCCCGGGACGGTCGAGTACGGCGGGGTCGGGCTCCACGTCGGCGGCGTCCACACCGGCGGCTTCGGCTCCTCCGGTTCCTCGGCGGGCGGCTCCTCGGCGGGTGGCTGCTCCGCGGGCGGCTCCTCGGCCGGCGGCTCCTCGGCCGGTGGCTGCTCTGCCGGTGGTTCCTGCGCAGGCGGCGGTTCGGCGGTGACGGTCTGTGTCACCGGGGGCGGGTTCACCGGGGCCGGTGCCTGGGTGGCCGGGGCGGGCGCCTCCGGCGCGGGCTCGGGCTCCCGGGGCACCTGGCTGAAGGTCATCGGCGGTGCGGTGGTCGACGCCGGTGTGGGCGACGGCGGGGACTCGTCGCCTGCCAGCACCCACACCACCGCGACCAGCAGCAGCAGTATCGCCAGGACGATGCCCGAGCCGAGCGGCACCAGTGGGTTGCGGTACCACGGCACCGGCGCCCGCGGCGGCACGTTGTCCCAGTCGTCGTCCTCCTCGTGCTGGGCGGCGTCGTCGCCGAACGAGACCTCCGGGCGCCCGTCGGCGGGCGGAACGACGTCGGGCACGTCGTCGGCGGCCGACCAGGCCAGCGCGGCTTCCGACGGCGGGGGTTCGGCGGCGGGCGCCATGGCCGTCGGGGCGGCGGCGACGTCCGGATGGGCGGCGGTGACGTCGGCTGCCGGCGACATCGCGGTGGCACCGTCCTCGACGGAGCCCCGCGTGGCGGCCAGCCCACCGCCGATCGCGGCGGCCAGTTCGGGCTGGGCGATCGTGACGACCGGCAGCCGGAACCGTTCCGACAGCGTGGTGGTGATCAGCGGGATGCGGGCCCCGCCGCCGACCGTGGCGATCGCGGCGAGTTGGTGAACCCCGTTGCGCTGCAACGTGTCCTGCACAACGTCGACGAACTGGTTCAGTGGTGCGCGCAGCACGTCGTCGAGTTCGGTCCGGGTCAGCCGCACGTCGCTGCGGTGCCCGGGCAGTTCGGCGACCAGCGAGGTGAACGTCGCCGTCGACAGCCGCTCCTTGGCGCCGCGGCACTGCGCGCGCAACCGGCTCAGCGAGCCGATCGCCGAGGTGCCGGACAGGTCGATGGTGCCGGCCGCGGACAGGTCGTCGATGACGTGGGTGAGCAGCGCCTGGTCGAGGAGATCGCCGGACAGGTCGGGGTGCCGGACGGTCTCGGCGATCGGCAGGTAGTTACGGCCGGCGTCGACCAGCGTGATGCTGGTGCCGGTGCCGCCGAAGTCGCACAGCGCGATGACCCCGCGGCCGGGCAGGCCGGGCTCGGTCTGCAGCGCGGTCAGCGCGGCCTCCGCGTCGGAGAGCAGCACCGCCCGGCGCAGCTCGGGGAGCGCGGTGACGGCGCCGCGCAGCGCCTCGACGGCGGCGGGCCGCCAGTGCGCGGGATGGGTGATCGCGACGGGCCCGGCGGGCGGGCGGCCCCCGCCGACGGTGAGCAGCAGTGCGCGCAGCGCCTCGGCGAGGACGACGTCGGCGCGGTGGGTGGTGCCGTCGGCGGCGACGATGCCGACCGGATCGCCGACGCGGTCGACGAAGTCGGTGAGGATCAGGCCCGGTTCGTTGAGGTTGCGGTTCTCGCTGGGCACGCCGACCTCCGGCGGCCGGTGCGGGAACCGGGTCAGGACGGGTGAGCGGGTCACCGCGGCGCGGCCGACCACCACCGCCGCGAGGGTGGTCGCCCCCACGGACATGCCTACGCCGTCAACCATCGCTCTCCCCTTCGTTGTCAGCGGATGGTGCCCGCACCCGGGATCAACGGCAGATCCAGGGCGGTCACCCAGCCCGGCGGCAGGTCGTTGACCGCGGGCACGGCGTTGAGGGCTCGCAGTCCGGTCGCCAGGCACCCGGCCGCGGCGGCGTCGCGCCCCGAACCGTCGGTGAACCGGAACGCGGTCTCCTGAAAGATACTCGGGGTGCCCTCGATGTCGACGCGGTAGACGTCGTTCTGGGTGCCCGACGGCCAGTCCGGTGCGGCGTCGTGGCCGATACGGTTGACATGCTCGAGCTGAATGCGGGTCTCGCCCTTGTACACCCCGTTGATGGTGAACCGCACCGCGGCGACGTTGCCCGCCTTGATGACGCCCTTGGCGGTCTGGCGGTCGTTGGGGGTGACCCACTTCTCCCAGGTGGTGGTGATCTCGTCGAGCGTGATGCCCGCCGCGTGGGCGATCATGGGAACCGTTGCACCCCAGGCGAAAATAAGGATGTCAGGGTTCTCCAGCAGTGGCCGGTACTCGGGCGGTTTACCGATGCCCATCTCCCGGTCGTAGTCGCCCTCGTAGTTGGTGTAGTCGAGCAGTTCGGAGGCGCGCACCCGACGCACCTCCGAGCACAGGCCCATCAACGTCATCGGGAACAGATCGTTGGCGAAGCCGGGGTCGATGCCGGTGGTCAGACACGACGACCGGCCCGCCTCGCAGGCCTCGGTGATCGGTTCGATCCAGTTGGGCGGGTTCAGATGCATGTCCGGCCAGATCCACGGCGTCATCGCCGTCGAGCACACGTCGATGCCGGCGCGCAGGAACCGGGTGATCAGCGCGATATTGGCGTCGGCGTGGTTGGCGGTGGGACCGTAGTGCACCAGCGCGTCGGGTCGCAGCGCGATGAGCGCGTCGACGTCGTCGGTGGCCGCCAGCCCGAGCGGGGTGTCCAGGCCGCAGATCTCGCCGACGTCGCGACCCACCTTGTCGGGGTTGCTCACGCCCACACCCACCAGGTCGAACCGGGGGTGCCTGACGATCTCGGGTATCACCATCCTGCCGACGAAACCGGTGCCCCAGACCACAACCCGCTTCACGTCAGACCCACTCGCCACGGTCCGCCTTCCTTCGTTATTCCCGCTGGTAAAGCTACAGGTTGACCGGGTCCGGCGGCACCGTCTGCGTGTCGTCACGCAGCCCGATCTTGAATTGCATTGCGCGATACGGCCATCCGTCGCGGGTGTGCCACTGCGACACGACAGTTCCTACGCCACCGTCGATATCGAAGCGTGACCCCGGCAGCAGGTAACCGCCGTAGAGCTGGGCGACCTGGTTTCCGTCGTGGTTCTCGGCGTGCCAGGCCGTTCCGACGACGGGTGTCTGCAACGGTGTGGTGTGCATGTTCGCCACCGGTGCGCTCACCACCCGGTAGGCCAGCGCGTAACCGGAGGCGAGGAAGCCGCCGAGCACCCACTTGCCGGGCGCCAGCCGGCGGAACGCCAGCTCACCCCAGCGTTCCCCGGGCGGGGTGATCGGCGTCGTCGGGGCGCCCCACTGCCAGCGGCCGTTGATGAATCCCCAACTGACGTAGCGGTTTCGGTCGCCGATCTGCTCGGGCCGTACCCGCATCAGGATGATGCCCTTGTCGCGTTGAAAACCGGTGGCCGCCACGTACACCCAGTGCTCGTCGGGGTCGTAGTCCCAGGCCCAGCACTGGGCGTGCCCGCCGTGCAGGTCGGCGGGGAACTTGGCCTTCTCCCCCAGGTGCGTCCAGCTGACGCCGCTGTCGTCGGAGCGCCAGATCTCGGTCCACACCACGTTGCCGAAACCGCGGTTGACGATGACGTGCAGGTACATCGAGTCGCCGACGGTGAGCAGGTCGGACGGGATCACGGTGCTGATGCCGCCGCGGCGCCACCCGGTGCGGGCGTCGTCGTGGATGTAGTGCCACAGCTGGCGGGCGTAGTCGGGGTCGGGGCCGCCGGCCCGCTCGTAGACGATCTCGTGGTCGGCGTCGCCGGTGCCGATCAGGATGACCGGTGAGCGCCAGTCGCCCTGACCGACCTTGGCGCCGGAGAAGGTGTCACCGAACACCGACACCAGCTTGCCGTTCGGCGCGATCACCGAGGCACCGAGATCGGTGCAGGTGACGCCGAAGCGGTCGGTGCGGCCGGGGCCGGTGATGTCGACGGCCTTACCGGCGCGCAGCGGCAGCCGGGGTCGTGCCCACCAGCCCTGCGACACCTAGAAGCAGCGGCGCAGGCCGCCGGGCTCGCAGATCAGCGGGTACGGGGTGACCGGGTGGGCCAGCGGCTCCTTGTACTCCAGGGTCAGCGGCAACTCGACCATCCCGGCCGGCTGGCCGCACACCCCCTCGTTGGTGAAGATCTGTACGCTGCCGGTCAGGGTGTTGCCGTCGAAGGAGTAGACCTCCTTCTGCAGCCCGGTGGTGCCGTCGGGGCACTGGCGCACCGAGTCGAAGGTGTTCGCCAAGAACGTCCACTTGCCGTTGACCTGGACGGCCTCCGCGCCGCCGCGGCCCTTCGGGGTGATCTTCAACCGGCAGCCGACGGCGTCGATCAGCGGTTCGCGCAGGTCGCCGACGGTCGGCACGCAGCTCGGGTAGATCTCCCAGGTGTTCTCGGCCTGGCCTGCGATGCGGACGGTGTAGATGCCTTCCGGCGTGTCCGGGGACTTCACGTCGCCCTGCGCGCCCGCGGTGGCCGCCGCGCCGAGCGCGGTGCCCGCGACCAGCGCCGCGGCGGTGAACAGTCGCGCGATCGTCTTCCTCAACCCGTGCCTCCAGCCGTCGACAGTGCTTCGCAGTATCTCAGTGTGCACGGGCGCCCGTCACAACTTTGTCCGGCTCCGGGTTTCGGTCACCACGGGTGCGGGGTAAAGGACGGCGGTGAGACGACTGCTGGCCGTTGTCGCTGCGCTCGTCTGCCTTGCCGCGTGCTCGACCGGGCAGCGGGTCGACCTGGGCGGCGCGTCGGGCGCCCTGGTCGCCGCGATCGCCGGGGAGCCCGATCAGCTCGACCCGCACAAGACCAGCGCCTACTTCTCGTTCGAGGTGCTGGAGAACGTGTTCGACACGCTGGTCGAGCCGGACGCCGACCTGCAGATGCGCCCGGCGCTGGCGCGGTCGTGGGAGGTCAGCCCGGATCAGCTGACCTGGACGTTCCGGTTGCGCCCGGGCGTGACGTTTCACGACGGCAGTCCGCTGACCGCCGATGACGTGGTGTTCTCCTACCGGCGGATCATCGACGAGCAGCTGACCAACGCCGACAAGTTCGCGGCGGTGACCGAGGTGCGCGCGGTCGATCCGCTGACCGTGCAGCTGCGGGTCCGCCAGCCCACCCCGAACCTGCTGACCAACATCGGCGGGTTCAAGGGCATGGCGATCGTGTCGCGGGCGAACGTGGAAAGCGGGCGGATCGCCACCCATCCGGTCGGCACCGGGCCGTTCGCGTTCGCCTCGCAGCGCAGCGGGGACTCGATCACGCTGACCGCCAACCCGGACTACTGGGGCGGCGCCCCGCGCATTCCGGGGGTGACGTTCCGGTTCATCTCGGAGGCGTCGACGGCGCTGTCGGCGCTGCAGGCCGGTGAGGTCGACTGGACGGATTCGGTACCGACGCAGCGGGTGGCGCAGTTGCGTGACGACGACTCGGTGCATCTGGCGGTCACCGCGAGCAACGACTACTGGTATCTGGCGCTCAACGAGGCGCACCCGCCGTGGAACGACGTGCGGGCGCGCCAGGCCGTCGCCTACGGGATCGACCGCGACGCGATCGTGCAGTCCACCAGCTACGGCACCGCCGTGGCCAACCAGCTGGCGATCCCGCGGGGCAACCCGTGGTACGCGCCCTACGACCGCTACCGCCACGACCCCGACACCGCGCGGCGGTTGCTCGACGAGGCCGGCGTCGGTGACGTCGACCTGGACATGCTGGTCACCAGCGAGTACCCGGAGACGGTGACCGCGGCGCAGGTGATCGCGGACAACCTTGCGCCGCTGGGTATTACGGTGCGCATCCGCACCGTCGACTTCGCGACGTGGCTCGACGAGCAGAACTCCGGCAACTTCGACATGCTGATGATGGGCTGGCTGGGCAACATCGATCCCGACGACTTCTACTACGCGCAGCACCACACGAACGGGTCGAGCAACGCGCAGAGGTTCTCCGACCCGGAGGTGGACCGGCTGCTCGACGACGGCCGGGTGCAGACGGATCCGGCGGCGCGCTATGAGGATTACCGCCGGGCCGCGACGATCATCGCCGACAAGGTGTCCTACCTGTACCTGTACAACCCCTCGGTGATCCAGGCGTGGACGCCGGCGCTGTCCGGGTACGAGGCGCGCCGCGACGGCGCCGTGCGGTTCCGCACCGCGGTGCTGGGTGAGGACGAATCGTCATGAGCGGCTTGCTCTCTCATCCGGTGACCCGCTTCCTGGCCCGGCGGCTGGCGTATTCGGTGGTGGTGTTGTTCGGGGTGCTGATCGCCAGTTTCGCGCTGGTGCACCTGGTGCCGGGCGATCCGGTGCGCATCGCGCTGGGCACCCGCTACACGCCGGAGGCCTACCAGGCGTTGCGCTCGGCCAGCGGGCTGGACCGGCCGATCGTCGGGCAGTTCTTCGGCTACGTCGCATCGGCGGTGCGCGGCGATCTCGGGGTCAGTTTCCGCAACGGCGACCCGGTGACCGAGGTGCTGCTGGACCGGTTGCCCGCGACGGTGTCGCTGGCGGCGGCCGGGATCGTGATCGCGTTGGTGATCGCGCTGCCGGCGGGCATCTGGTCGGCGCTGCGGGAGGGCCGGGTCAGCGACGCGCTCGTGCGGGTGGGCAGCCAGTTCGGGGTGTCGATCCCGGACTTCTGGATGGGGATTCTGCTGATCGCGTTGTTCGCGTCGACGCTGCACTGGCTGCCGACGTCGGGGTACCGGCCGCTGTTCGGTGATCCGGGCGGGTGGCTGCGGCACCTGGTGCTGCCGGCGCTGACGGTGGGTCTGGTCGCGGGGGCGATCATGACGCGCTATGTGCGTTCGGCGGTGCTGGAGGTCGCGGCGATGGGTTATGTGCGCACCGCCCGGTCGAAAGGCCTTGCGCCGCGGGTGGTCACGTTGCGGCACACGGTGCGCAACGCGTTGATCCCGATCCTGACGATCACCGGTATCCAGTTGGCGACGATCATGTCGGGGGTCATCGTCGTCGAGGTGGTGTTCGCCTGGCCCGGGCTGGGCAGGCTGGTGTTCAACGCGGTGGCGGCCCGCGATTATCCGGTGATCCAGGGCGCGATCCTGTTGATCGCGGCGCTGTTTCTGCTCATCAACCTGCTCGTGGACGTGCTGTACGCGGTGGTCGACCCGAGGATCCGGCTGTCATGACGGAGCGGACGTCGGCGTGGCGGCTGCTGCTGGCCAACCCGGTCACGGTGGTCAGCGGTGCCCTGCTGGTGGTGATCGCGGTGGTCGCGGTCAGCGCGAACTGGATTGTGCCGTACGGGGTCAACGACGTCGACGTGCCCGATGCGCTGCAGCCGCCGAGCGGGGCGCACTGGTTCGGCACCGACGAGCTGGGCCGCGACGTGTTCTCCCGGGTGCTGGTGGCGATCCAGGCGTCGATGCGGGTCGCGGTGGTCAGTGTGGCGTTCGCGGTGGTGGTGGGTGTGACGGTGGGGGTGGTCGCCGGGTATCGCGGCGGCTGGCTGGACACCGTGGTGATGCGGGTGGTCGACGTGATGTTCGCGTTCCCGGTGCTGCTGCTGGCGCTGGCGGTGGTGGCGATCCTGGGTCCCGGTGTGACGACGACGATCCTGGCGATCGGCATCGTCTACACGCCGATCTTCGCGAGGGTGGCGCGGGCCAGCACGCTCAGCGTGCGGGTGGAGCCGTTCGTGTCGGTGTCGCGGAGCATGGGCACCGGGGACCTCTACATCCTGCGCAGGCACATCCTGCCGAACATCGCGGGGCCGCTGGTGGTGCAGACCTCGTTGTCGCTGGCGTTCGCGATCCTGTCGGAGGCGGCGTTGTCGTTCCTGGGCTTGGGGATTCAGCCGCCGCAGCCGTCGCTGGGCCGGATGATCTTCGACTCGCAGGGTTTCGTGACATTGGCGTGGTGGATGGCGGTGTTCCCGGGCGCGGCGATCTTCGTCGCGGTGCTGGCGTTCAACCTGCTCGGCGACGGGCTGCGCGATGTGCTGGATCCCAAGCAGCGCACCATGATCGAGGCCCGCTCGAAATGAGCGTGTTGAGTGTGCGGGACCTGCGGGTGGGTATCGGCAGGCGCGAGATCGTGCACGGGGTGTCGTTCGACGTGCAGCGCGAGCAGACGTTGGGCATCGTGGGCGAATCCGGGTCGGGTAAGTCGATGACGGTGCTGGCGGCGACGGGTCTGCTGGACGCGCCCGGTGCGACGGTCTCCGGCACGTCGACGCTGGCCGGCGACACGCAGCTCGTCGGCGCCTCCCCCAGGCTGCTGCGCAGCGTGCACGGCGGCCGCATCGGGTTCGTGTTCCAGGACCCGGGCACGTCGCTGAACCCGCTGCTGACGCTGGAGCGCCAGATCACCGAATCGCTGGAGACACACCGGAACATGACGCGGCGGCAGGCGCGCGGCCGGGCACTGGAGCTACTGGAGGCGGTCGGGCTGCCGGAGGCGCAGCGGCGGCTGGAGGCCTATCCGCATCAGCTCTCCGGTGGGCAGCGCCAGCGGGTGATGATCGCGATCGCGATGGCGTGCGATCCGGAGCTGCTGGTGGCCGACGAGCCGACCACGGCGCTGGACGTGACGACGCAGGCGCAGATCGTCGAGCTGGTGGCGCAGCTGCAGCGCGATTTCGGCACCGCGGTGGTGTGGATCAGCCACGACCTGGGCGTGATCGGGCAGGTCGCCGACGACGTGACGGTGCTGCGCGACGGGTCGGCGGTGGAGCAGGCCACGGTCGGCGAGGTGTTCGACACGCCGCGCCATGAGTACACCCGCGAGCTGTTGGCGGCGCGACCGCTGATCGGGCGGCCGGGCCCGCCGGAGGTGCCCGACGCGCCGGTGCTGCTCGACGTGTCGGGACTGGACGTGCGGTTCGGTCAACTGCACGCGGTGAACGACCTGTCGTTTCAGATCCGGCGCGGCACCACGCTGGGGCTGGTCGGCGAGTCCGGGTCGGGCAAGTCGACGGTGGCGGCGGCGCTGACGGGTCTGGTGACACCGGACGCCGGTACGGCGACGCTCGGCGGCGACGAGGTGTTCGGGGTGCGCGGGTCGGCGGCCAAGGCGATGCGCAGGCGGATCGGGCTGGTGTTTCAGGATCCGTTCTCGTCGGTGAACCCGCGGGCGCGGGTCGGTGCGACGATCGCCGAGCCGCTGATCGTGCACCGGCTGGCCCGGGGCCGCCAGGCGCGGGCCGCCCGGGTCGCTGAGCTACTAGAACTGGTCGGTCTGCCAACGGATTTCGCGTCGCGATATCCGCACGAGCTCTCCGGCGGCGAGCGGCAGCGGGTGAGCATCGCGCGGGCGCTGGCGGGTGAGCCGGAGCTGCTGATCCTCGACGAGGCGACCGCGGCGCTGGACGTGTCGGTGCAGGCGCGGGTGCTGGACCTGTTGGCGAGGCTGCAGCGCGAGCTGGGGCTGACGTATCTGTTCATCGCCCACGATCTGGCGATCGTGCAGCAGGTCAGCCACGACGTTCTGGTGATGCGCGACGGGGCGGCGGTCGAATATCGGACCGCCGCGGAGCTGTTCGCGTCGCCGCGCCAGGAGTACACGCGGGCGCTGCTGGCCGCGGTGCCGCCGGAGCGCCCGCGCGCCGCCGCGCCGACCCCGCCGAAATAGCATTCCTGGTCGTAATCCCGGCGATCGGACAGCCACAGCTTCTCGCTCGGCGCGGCCGTGAGAAGGTCTACAACCATGACGCAACTCGAGGGCAAGGTCGCATTGGTGACGGGAGCGTCGGCGGGGCTGGGCGCGGCGGTCGCGCAGCTGTTCGCCGAGCGCGGCGCGACGGTGTTCGGGATCGCGCGCGATGCCGAGCGGATGGCCACGGTGTTCGAGAACGTCCCGGGCGGACGGTTCGCCTCGGTCGACGTCACGTCGTCGGCGGCCTGCGGTGACGCGGTCGCCCGGTGTGTCGACACGTTCGGCCGCCTGGACGTGCTCGTCAATGTCGCGGGCTACCACCAGATGCGCCACACCGCGACCATGACCGACGAGGAGTGGGAGCGCGACCTCGCGGTCAACCTCAACGGCCCGTTCTACCTCTGCCGCGCCGCGCTGCCGCACCTGCTGGAGTCCGGCGGCAACATCGTCAACGTCTCGTCGATCGCGGGTGTCGAGGGCGAGGTGTACTCCGCAGGCTACTGCTCGGCCAAGCACGGACTGGTCGGCCTGACCCGGGCGCTGGCCGTCGAGTTCACCAAGGAGAAGCTGCGGGTCAACTGCGTCTGCCCGGGCGGGATGCCGACCGCGCAGACCACCGAGTTCAGCGCGCCCGACAACGCCGACTGGGACCTGATCATGCGGATCGCCTCGCCGCGCGGGTTCATGGACACCGTCGACGTCGCCAAGACCATCGCGTTTCTGGCCAGCGACGACGCCGCCGCCGTCCACGGCGCGATCTACCGCGTCGACAACGGCAAGGGCGCGGGTTAGTCCTGACGTCTATCGGTTCGCGTCGTACACGGGTCCCAAGAATCGTTGCAGCATCCGGTATTCCGCGTCGGCGTCCTTCATCGGCCAGGTGATCAACGCCAGGAATACGCGGATCAGCCACTGCTCGGCCAACGGATCGGGCTCCTCCAGCCCCAGCATCTCGCCCGCGAACCGCGCGACGGCCTCCGAGGCCGGCAGCCAGTCGCTGTCGACCGGCGGGCTTGCGGTGCGGATGGCCCGCATCAACGGGTCGGACCGGACCCGTTGCAACGCCAGCGCCGTCGCGGTGACGACGCGCTCACCGCCGGTGAGTCCGTCGATGGCCTCGCGCACGGTCTCCACGGTGCGGGCCGCGTGCATCGCCACGACGGCGTCGCGGATCGCGGTCTTGCCGCCCGCGTGCCGGTAGATGGTGGCCGGTGAACAGTGCACCTTCTCGGCGAGCGCCTCGATGGTGAAGGCGTCCCAGCCGCGGCGGGCGATCAGCTCCGCGGCGGCGGTGTAGATCCGCTTTCTGGCCTCCGCGCCGCGGTCCTGTCCGACCAGCCAGTCCGCCACCCCGGCGCCTCCCGCGATAAGAGCTCGCATCTTCCTTCTCTCAATATGAGAGAAGTTCTTCGATCTTCCCATGCATATTCGCTGTTCAAGGCAGATATGTGAGAAATGCTGCTGCCACCCGAGCGGGGTCGGATTGTCAACTTCGCGCCGCACCATTGACGCACTCCACCGGGAGTTCAACGCTTAGGCGCATGACGGTCTTGGACGACCCGGTTCAGTTCTTCGGCACAGACACCATCCAGGATCCGTACCCGCTCTACGAGCGCATGCGCGCCGAGGCGCCGGTGCACCGGATCGGCGACTCGGACTTCTACGCGGTCTGCGGCTGGGACGCGCTCGTCGACGCCGTCACCCGGGTGGAGGACTTCTCCTCCAACCTCACCGCGACCGTGACGTTCGACGAGAGCGGGGCGGTCAACCCGTTTCCGATGATGCCGCTCGGCGATCCCGCGCACGCGCTGGCCACCGCCGACGACCCCGCCCATGCGGTGCACCGCAAGATCCTGCTGCCGCACCTGTCCGCCAGACGGGTGCAGGTCATCGAGGAGTTCGCCGAGAAGACGGCGCACGAACTCTGGGCGGAGTCGGTGCGCGACGGCCGGATCGAGTGGATGAGCGCGATCGCCAACCGGCTTCCGATGAAGGTCGTCGCCGAATTGCTCGGCCTCCCCCACGATGACGTGGACAAGCTCATCCAGTGGGGTTACGCCACCACCACGCTGCTGGACGGCATCGTCACCGAGGAGCAACTCGCGGCCGCGGGCATGGCCGCCATGGAGTTGGCCGGATATGTCCTGCAGCACTTCGAGCAGGCGGGTGCCGATCCGCAACCGGGTCTGATCGGCGACCTGGCGGCGCGGTGCGCGTCCGGCGAGGTGGAACAGCCGACGGCGCTGAACATCATGCTCACGCTGTTCTCCGCCGCGGGCGAGTCCACCGCGTCGCTTCTCGGCAGCGCGGCCTGGATTCTGGTCAGCCGCCCGGAGATTCAGCGACAGGTCCGCGAGGACCGCAGTCTGCTGGCACCCTTCATCGAGGAGACGCTGCGGTTCGAGCCGCCGTTCCGCGGCCACTACCGGCACGTGCTGCGCGACACCACCCTCGGTGGCGTCGACCTGCCCGCGGACTCGCACCTGCTGCTGCTGTGGGGGGCGGCCAACCGCGATCCGGCGCAGTTCGACTCCCCGCAGGAGTTCCGGCTCGACCGGCCCACCGGTAAGGGGCACGTGACATTCGGCAAGGGTGCCCACTTCTGCGTCGGCGCCGCGCTGGCCCACCTGGAGGCCCGGATCGTGCTGGGCATGCTGCTGGACCGGACTGAGTGGATCGAGGCCGCCGACGTCGGAAAGTGGTTGCCCAGCATCCTGGTCCGCAGGCTGGAGCGGTTGGAACTGGCGGTCCGATGACCGACCGGCGATGAGCCAGACTGTGCGGCTGGTCGGCGATGCGGTCCGGATGAATGTCGCCGCCGCGATCCGCACCCGCCGGCGTGGCTACACCGGCTGGACCGGTGCGATCAACACCGACTACGACCCGCAGGATCCGGCCACCGCCGCCCAGCCCTTCGACGCGTATCGGGCCCTGCACCGCGGCGGCCGTGTGCATTACAACCCGCGGCGCGCGACATTCATCGTGGCCGTTCTCGACGATGTGCGCGCCGCCCTGCGCGACACCGACCAGGTCACCAGCAGTCAGGGCGTGACCCGGCTGCGGTTCTCCGCGCCGCTGGCGGTGCTCACCGACGGCGACGAACACGCCCGCCTGCGCAGACAGGTGCAACCCGGATTCAGCAGGGGCGCCATGGAGTCCTGGCAGGAGATCGTCGAGAAGCTCGCTGTCGAACTCGTCATCGAACTGCTGGACAACCCGGGTTGCGATGTCGTGACGCGCCTGGCGATTCCGATGCCGATCCGTCTGATCGCCGCCATCCTCGGGGTTCCCGACACCGACCTCGACGACTTCCGCCGGTGGTCGGAGCGCGGCGTGGGGCTGATGGAACTCAAACCCACGATCACCGGCGTCGCCGACGCGGCCAGGTCCGCGGTGGCCATGGCGGCCCTACACCGTTATTTCCGAAGGCAGTTCGCCGCAGGCGGGCTCAAGGGGTCGGACACCGTTCTCGGGCGACTGCTGGCGCACAACACCGACGGAAGCCTCACCGACCAGCAGCTGCTGCTGATAGCCATCCACCTGCTCATCGCCGGCAACGAGACCACGACCAACCTCCTCGGCGGAATGTTCGACACCTTCGCCCGCCACCCGGATCAGTACGACCTCATCCGCGCGAACCCGGATCTGATTCCGCTTGCGGTGGAGGAACATCTGCGGTTCACCACACCGATCCAGAACCTGTACCGCTACACCCGGGCCGACTACCGCATCGGTGACGTCGTCATCCCGACGGGGTCCCGGGTGCTGTTGTCGTTCGGTGCGGCCAACCGCGATCCCACGGTCTTCGATGAGCCCGACGAGTTCCGCGCCGACCGGGATCCGCGCAAGCACGTCGCGTTCGGATACGGCGCGCACATGTGCCTGGGGGCACCGCTGGCGCGGATGGAGGCGCAGGCGGTGCTGCGCCAACTCGTCACCCGGGTGGCGCGAATCAGCCCGGCGGGCCCGACGAAGTGGTCGACTCACAGCTCGCTGCGCGGCCCCACCCGCCTGCCGATCCACCTCACACCCGCCTGACCGGCGGACACCTAGAGCAGCCGCTGCTCGATCACCGGTGTCAGCCGCGGCCGGCGCCACCCGCCGGTGGCCCGTTCGATGCGCACCGCCATCCGACCTCCAGCGAACTCCAGCGTGCCGATCTGGTTGCGGAACTGCGGTTTGGTGACGGCCCGCCACCGCAGCCGCGGCGGGTCGACGGCAACGGTGCGGCGCAGCGTCCGCCCCACCGCCGACGCCACCCGGGTGTGGCCGAGCCGCAACACCATCGACTCGACCGCCGAGGTGTCCTTGCGCAGGCCCGAGCACACCACCTGCCACAGCTTCGTCGTCGTGGGCGGTGCGGCGCCTGCCCCCGCCTGCCCGCCGCGACGTCGACCACCAGGTCCTCGAAGCCGCGGTAGCTGTCCTGGAAGCACGCCCAGTGGTCGAGGTTGGCCGCGACGCGCACCTTCTCCCCCAGCCAGGTGAACCGTCGTCCCCACGCCCCGTCGGCCACCGCCTCGGTCCAGGCCTCGACGTCGTGCATCCCGTACGGCAGCAGGATCGGCACCGAGCTGGCGAACAGCAGGTGCTCGTAGTGCCCGTCGACCTTCGCGGTGATCCAGTCCCATTCCTCGTCGACGGATCGCGTCGGCGCCCTGCCGCGTGGCCTGCACGCGCTGAAACGTCGTGTCCTCGGCCAGTTCGTCGGGCGACATGTTGCCCAGGTGCTGGTAGATCCAGTACGCCATCAGCCCGCCGATGATGCGGGTCTGGTACCAGTCGGTGCGGCGCTTCTCGGCCAGCCACGCCTGCGAGGTGTTCCACTTGTCGTTGATCTCGTGGTCGTCGAACATCATCGACGACGGCAGCGTGGACAGCATCCACCGCACCACGGGATCACGCCAGGCGTCCCAGTAGCCGATGCAGTACTCCTCGAAGTCCTCGAGCACCTCGACGGGCCCGTCGGCGTGCACCTCGCGTTCGGCGACCAGATCCTTGATGGTGTCGTTGACCTGGTCGGCGTAGAGCTGGTCGCCGAGCATCATCAGCGCGTCGGGCCACAGCGCCGACGGCTGGTCGCGCATCCGCAGCCCGTACGCGCGCAGCACGTCGATCCCCTGCCCCTTGGGGTGCCACCAGTGCCGGTGGGTGTAGGGCGGGTGGTGCGGCGCCGACGCCCGGCAGGACCCGAACACCAGCCGTAGCGACCCGTCCTGCGGCATCAACCGGATCCGCGGCGGCGGGAAGTCGTAATCGTCGGGCGGCCAAGCCTTCTGGCCGTCCAGGTGCACCGCGTAGGGATGCTCCCGCGACGGGTCCAGGCCGGCCACGCAGACCAGCGCGAAGTGGTGTCCTTCGACCTCGAACGTGTCCGCGTGATGCCCCAGCACCTCGACCCGGCAGGGCTGGTCAGTCTCGACCCAGACCGTCGCGTCGGTGGCGCCCACGTGCCGAAGCAGGGGCCCTACGCGAACCTCGGGCATCGCCCCATCATGCACCAGGCGATGCCCGGGTCGCTCAGGCTTCCGGTCGCCGGCGGCCGAGGAAGAATGCCAGCGCGATCGCGCCGAAGCCCAGGGTGCCGATCACACCGGCGGACACCATCAGGAAGATGTCGCGTCCGGACATCCCGCCGCCCGTGGACGACTCGTCGGCGGCCAGCCGCAGCCGGTAGTCCCCGGGCAGCGGACCCTCGGCCGGTTCGCTCAGACCCGGGAACTGCTGGGTCTTGCGCACCTCGAACTGACGTTCCCCGTTGGCCGTCTGGGTCCACTCACCCCAGACCGGGGTGGCGCCGTCGAGCAGCACCTTGCGCCCGCCGTACACCTTGTCCTCGCCGACGTCGACGATCTGGCGCACCCGGAACGGCTCGTAGCGCGCGTTCGAGTAGTTCACGAACACCGGCACGTTGTCGAAACGCGCCACCGGCGGCGGGGGCGGCGGCAGCGGCAGCCCGGCACCCGGGAAGTAGCCGCCGCCGAAGAACGTGCCCACCGCGACGGCGGTGGCCGCCTGCGCCAGGTCGATCGCCGCGTTCACCGGAGCCAGCACGGCCGCGGTGAAGCTGTAGGCCGCGAACTGGGCCGCCTCGATCACCATCCGCGCCAGCGGCGGGATGTAGAGGATGCGCGGGCGCATGTCGTAGACGTAGACGATGCGCACCGGCTGGCGGAACGGGTTCATCAGCACGGGCCGGTAGTACTCGTCGTACTCGATCCAGTCGGGGCGCCACTGCCGGACGTTGGAGACCAACTCGACGCCGCGCTCCTGCTTGTTCTCCAGCTCGACCTTGGCGCTGGCGCTGGGCTTGGTGCCGTCGAGGCCCAGCGACAGGTCGATGGATTGCTTGAGCGCCTCGATCTCCGGCTCGGGCGCGGGCTCGGGCTCCGGCTCGAAGACCGGTTCGGCCTTGCGGGCGAGCTCGATGTCCTCCTCGGGCGCATCCAGGGTCTCCGGCACCAGGGTCTCGAGTTCCTTGGCCGCCTGGGTGATCGACACCGTCGGCTTGTCGGACTCCTCGGTGCTGTCCTCGGAGGACTCCTCGGCGCTCTCCTCGCCCTCAGCCTTGCCCTCGGACTCGTCCGACGTCGTGGACGTCTCCGTGCTGCTGGTCGAGGTGCTCGACTCGTCAGTCTCCGACGTGCTGGTCTCCGGCGCCAGCGCGGCCGACGAGCGCGTCGAGGTCCCCTCCGGGTCCGAATCCGAGGTCTCCTCGGTGTCCGACTGCGAGGTCTCCTCGGTGTCCGACTCCTCGGTGGTCCGCGCCCGGGTGCTGGGGGCGGTACTCGGGGCGGTCGTGGTCGACGGTGCGCGCTCGACCGAGGTCGACGGTTCCTCGGTCGCCGGCTCCGGTTCGGCCGTCTCGACGACGGTGCTGGTCCGCGGGGCCTGAGTTTGAGGTGCCTGGGTTTGAGGTGCCTGAGTCTGGGGCTCCGGCGCAGGTTCCGGTGCCGGCGCGGGTTCCGGCTCGGGCGCGGGGGCCTGGGGCTGCTGCGTTGCGGGCGCCTGGGTGGCCTGGGTGGGCGGGGCCTGCGGCGCGGCGGGCTCGGGCGCCGAGGTGGGCCGCTGCGGTTCCGGGGCGCTGACCTGGGGGATCTCGGGCGCCGGCGCGACCGTCGTCACGACGTCGCCGTCGGAGTCCGGCTGCGCGACAGCAGGCGACAACCCGGCGGTCAGGGCGGTCAGCGAGATCGCGACCCCTGAAGCGAGCGCGGCGACACCGTGCCTGCGGAACTTGTCCTTGGGTGCACCCATCGCGCACATCCTCCTTCGAACATGGCGGTCCGCCGCGGTCCCCCGAGCGCGGACTCCGGTCTCGAAGAGTTCATCGCCCTGTACCCCGCGGTCTGTTACAGCCTGCCAGGTTCGTTACCGCATACGCACACCGGTGATCGCCAGCCCGACGCCGATCACGGCGATGATCGGGCCGAGCACCGACCAGGTGGTGGTGTCGCTCATCGGGCTGCCGCCGACGACGCCGACACCCTGCAGCGTGAACAGCACCCCGAACAGCGTGACGATGACGCCGAGACCGGAAACGACGATTCGCATGCGCTCACCCTAGGCGCGCCGGCCGAGGTACTACCGGTAGCGCTCGGCGGCGGCCGCCAGCTCGGGGCGGGCGTCGAGGACCGGCTGCAGCTTGCGCCGCGCCTCCTCGCGCTTGTACGGCAGGAACTCCGTCGGGAAGTCGCCGTCGTGGGGGCGGTAGTCGCGCAGGACGCGCCGCGCGACGGTGGCCTTGTGCACCTCGTCGACGCCGTCAGCGATGCCCATCGTCGGCGCCGCGGCGTACATCGCCTGGATCGGGGTCAGATCGGTGGTGCCCAGCGAGCCAAGGATGTGCAGCGCGTTGAACGACACCTCCCGCAGCACCCGCGCCATCGTGAACTTGACCGCCGCGATCTCGGTGCGCGCCTCCTGGGTGGAGGTGTTGTCGATCTTCCACGCGGTCTCCAGCACGAACAGCCGCAGCATCCTGATCATCGCGTAGGACTCGGCGATCTTCTCCTGCACCATCTGGTGCTCGGCGATCACCTTGCCGTGCGACTGCCGGCTCAGAGCCCGCTCGCACATCATGTCGAAGGCCAGGTTGCACTGCGCGATGGTGCGCATCGCGTGGTGGATGCGTCCACCGCCAAGTCGTCTCTGCGCCAACACTTTCGCGCCGTCCTCGGGACCGAGCAGGTGGTCGAGCGGCACGCGCACGTCGCGGTAGATGATGTGGTTGTGGTTGCGCGGCTCGGGCATGATCTCCACGCCGGGGGTGTCGCGCGGCACGATGAACATGCCGTTGGTGCACATCACGAACAGGATGTCGGCGACGCGGCCCGCCGAGGTGAACCACTTCTCCCCGTTGATCACCCAGGAGTCGCCGTCGCGCACGGCGCGGGTCTTGAACAGGTTCGGGTCGCTGCCGCCCTGCGGTTCGGTCATCGAGTAGGCCGAGAAGATCTCCTGGTTCAGCAGCGGCTTGAGCCAACGTTCCTTCTGCTCCTCGGTGCCGTAGGCGGCCAGCATCTCCATGTTGCCGGTGTCGGGCGCCGACGCGCCGAACATGTGCGGGGCGCCCGGGTAGCGGCCGATGATCTCGTTGAGCAGCGCCAGCTTGAGCTGACCGTAGCCGGGCCCGCCGAGCTCCTTGTCCAGGAAGATCGCCCACAGCCCCTGGTCCTTGACCTCCTGCTGCAGTTCGCGCACGTAGGCCTTGACCGCGGGATCGGGTGAGCGCACCGCGTGCGGGAACACGTGGTCCAGCGGTTCGACCTTCTCCTCGCAGAACCGCTTGACCCAGTCGAGCTTCTCCTGCCACTCCGGTTCGGTGCTGAAGCCCCAAGCCATCCCGTGCTCCTAGTATTGGCCGGTATCGGGCGGTCGGCGCCACGCTAGCCGGGTCAGGAGGAGCGATGTCAGCAATCGCGGTATTTCGGCCTGTCGCACCGGCTCTCGTCGTCGTCGCGCTGGCGCTGGCGTGCGCACCGTCGGAGCAGCCGGAGTCGTCGCCGACGGCGGCACCACCCCCGTCGTCACAGTCGCAGCCAGCCGCACCGCCGCCTCCCCCGCCCGCCCCGGCGCCCCGCGAGCTGGCGAGCGATCCGGTGCGCATCGCCGACGATCTGGTCGCCGACGAACGCGCGCTGCGCGACCCGGCGTCGTCGCCGGAGCTGCTGACCGCCGCGGCGCACCGCCAGCAGGCGGCCTACCGCACCATCGGGCGGCACCCGGAGTGGGATGCGATCGTGCGGCCCCGGATTCCGGCCGAACTGCTGGGCTTCTACGACGGCAACATCAGCGCGCGCCGGCACCTGACCGCGCTGAGCGAGGGCACCGAGAAGGACACCGTGCCGGCGTGGCGGATCGTCGAGCCGACGCCGGCCGAGGAGCTGCTGGGCTACTACCGGGAGGCCGAGGCCGCGTCGAGGGTGCCGTGGAATGTGTTGGCGGCGGTCAACTTCATCGAGACGGCGTTCGGGCGGATCAACGGGGTGAGCACGGCCGGGGCGCAGGGGCCGATGCAGTTCCTGCCGTCGACGTTCGCGGCGTACGGCGACGGCGGCGACATCAACGCCCCGCGCGACGCGATCCTGGCCGCGGGCCGCCACCTGGCCGCCAACAACTTCGCCGGCGACCCCCACCACGCGCTGTGGCGGTACAACAACTCCGACCACTACGTGCGCGCGGTCCTCGACTACGCCGACCTGATGGCCGCCGACCCGGCCGCGTTCCCGGCGTACCACCGCTGGCAGGTGTACTACAAGACGACGATGGGTGACGTGCTGCTGCCGGTCGGGTACTTCTCGCCGACGCGGATCCCCGTCGCCGAGTACCTGGCGACGCAGCCGCCGCGCTGACTTCGCCGAATCTGCGCAAACCGGGCCGCCGGAAGGCGTAATTTGCCGCACAGCAAGTTTTTCGCGCGGGGTACCAGGCTCCCGCGCGAACCAGTTTGTCGCCGGAGGGACGTTGCGATGGGGTATGCCAGGTACATCGGCCGGGTCGGTGCGTTGGCGGTGACGTTGGGAGTCGGCGTGGCGGTGGCGACCGCGCCGGGGTTCGCCTACGCCGAGGAACCGGGCACCACCTCGTCAGCAAGCGAGTCACCGTCGTCACCGGGTGAGGCGAACGATCCGGGCGAGACGTCGGTCGGCGGGCGGGACGCCGAGGACGGCGGCACGCTGGGCGACGAGGGTCCCGATGCCGGTGAGGAGGACGGCGGGGACCTCGACCTCGACGCCGCGCTGAGCGGGGACCTCGAACTCGGCGACGACCTCGGCGAGGATGTCGGGGACGGCCTCGGGGACGGCCTCGGGGACGATGAGTCCTCTGAGCCGGTCGAGGAGGAGCCGGCCGACGAGGTACCGGCAGGCGGCGGCACCGAGGTGAACCCTCCGGAACCGCAGCGCGGGCAGGAGCAGGAGCCCTCGACGCCGGAGCCGGAGGCCACCAAGGACTACGCGATCGACTCGATCGACGAGATCGACGAGATCGACGAGGCCGACGAGATCGACGAGGCCGGTGAACCCGGCACGTCCGCGTTCAGCACGTTCGCGGCCGGGCGGCAGGCCGCGCAGGAGGACGCCCAGGAGACGTTCCGCACCGCGGCGGTGACCGTCCCCAGCGTGCCGGTGCAGCCGATCGAGGCGATCGTGAAGATCATCAACGACCTGGTGTCGGCAATCTTCACCCCGATCCTGGGACCGGGCGACTGGTCGCCGTTCAACGCGTCCCTGTTCACCGGGCTGTTGTCGTTGGTGCGCAACGAGTTCGAGCGGGCCACCGTGCGTCGCACCTACTCGATGACCCAGATCGCCGGGCCGTCGCTGATCGCGGATCCGAACCCGAACGTGCTGGTGATCGGGGTGGACGGGGCGAACCTGAGCCGGATCCTGGCCGACGACTACAACCAGGCGTTCTTCGCGCTGATGAACCAGGGCACCACCGCGGCGTCGAGCATCGCCGGGCACACCACGCTGTCAAACCCGTCGTGGACGGCGATCCTGACCGGGGCGTGGGGCGAGAAAACCGGTGTCATCAACAACATCTGGACGCCGTGGACCTACGACAAGTTCCCGACGGTGTTCACGATGCTGGAGTCCAACCTGCCCAACATCGTGACGACCAACATCGCCGACTGGGACGTGATCAACGCGATCGCCGGGACCGGTGAGTACTACGTCGACCACAACATCTTCATTCCGCACCAGGCCAACGATCCGTACTGGGATCTGACCGACGACCTCGTCGGCCAGGCCACCATCGACGCGATCAACAACACCCCGACGGGCACGCCGACGTTCATGTTCACCTACTTCGTCGGCGTCGATGAGAACGGGCACAACTACGGCGGCGGGTCCGAGGAGTACAAGCTCGCGCTGCGCAACGTCAACGACAACATCGCCGACATCCTCGCGGCGGTCGAGGCGTGGGAGGCGGCCAACCCCGACGAGGGCAAGTGGACGATCATCGTCGTCACCGACCACGGCCACACCAGCCAGCAGGGATTCGGTCACGGGTTCCAAACGCCCAATGAGACATCGACTTTCGTGATCGCGACGGGCCCCTACTTCGAGGAGGGCTGGGTCAACCCGACGTATGAGATCGTCGACACGACGCCGACGGTGCTCACGCTGTTCGGCGTCGATGTGCCGGGCTACGCCGACGGCTCGTCACTGACCACCAAGTACGGCAGCGATCTGAAGCCGGCCGATCTGCATCAGGCGCTGCAGGACATGATCGCCACCAACCACGAGCCGCCGCTGCTCACCCAGGTGGCGCTGGGCGCGCGGACGATCTTCGCGTCGATCCCGTACTTCATCATGGACTTCACCGTCGGGACACCGTTCGCGTTCCTCGGCGACATCCTGTACGTGCCGACGAACTTCGTCGCGCAGATCGTCGCGATGCTGACCGGGGTGCGCGGCGCGAGCATCTTCCCGATCCTGCCGCCGCCGGCGCCGAACTGGCCGTCGGACCCGCAGCAGCAGCAACAGCAGCAGATATTGCTGGTGTTCGCTTGCCGCAGCGGTGCGGTGAGTGAGAGTGAGTGCAGCGCGGCCGCTGTCGCGTAACCTGACGCACCCCTCCCCGTTCCCCGCGCCCCCTTTCCCGCGCCCCCTTTCCCGCGAGCAGCGGCAACACCGCGGAAACCTGCAGGTCACGCTGTCCTCACTGACGAATGGTTGCCATACCAATAGGGATGGGGCCGTGGGGTTTACACGCTGCATTCGTGACTTCACGCGAAGTTAACCCGAAGTGACTGAGAGGACATATTTGGGTAGCTAGCGTCATGCTTCGTCAATCTTTGATCGACTATCTGATCGATTCACCCGCACTGGTGCGATCAACGGCGTTCAAACTCAGTGCCCTGTCTGGCGGAGGTTGCCGTGACACCCGAAGTCGAAGATGCCCTAGGGGCAATGACTGCGATCAACAACGAGTTCTTCTACTGGATGTCGGTCGCGCTGATGTTCCTCATCCACGCCGGCTTCCTGGCCTACGAGGTCGGCGCGTCGCGGTCGAAGAACGTGTTGGCGACCGCGATGAAGAACCTGCTGGCCCTCGCGACGATCATCGTGTCGTTCTATTTCGTGGGCTGGTTCCTGTACAACGCGATGCCCAGCGGTTTCATCGAGTTCAACGATGCGGCCAAGGCGGCGCTGCCGTGGGGCGACAACATGGGCCCGAACATCTCCGACCCGGCCAGCGGCATCTTCTGGGGCGCGTTCGCCCTGTTCGCCGCGACCACCGGTTCAATCATGTCCGGCGCTGTGCTGGAACGCATTCGCACCAGCGCCTTCCTGGTGCTGACCGTGCTGGTCGGTTCGGTCACCTGGATCATCGGCGCCGCGTGGGGCTGGCACGGTGCCGGCTGGATGCTCACCAAGCTGGGCTTCCACGACGTGGCCGCGGCCGGCTGCGTGCACATGATCTCGGGCTTCGCGGCCCTGGGCCTGCTGATCAACCTCGGCCCGCGCATCGGCCGGTTCCTGCCCGACGGCACCGCGGTCACCATCCGGCCGCACAACCTGCCGCTGACGATGCTCGGCCTGATGCTGATCTTCACCGGCTTCTTCGGGTTCCTGATGGGCTGCATCATCTACGGCTCCGAACTGCAGACGATCTACGCCAGCCCGACGAACATGTCGGCGTTCATGTTCAACACCCTGATGGGCCTGGGCGGCGGCATCATCGGCGCCTACCTGACCTCGCGGGGTGAGCCGTTCTGGACGATCTCCGGCGGTCTGGCCGGCATGATCTCGGTGGCCTCTGGCATGGATCTGTACCACCCGGCGCTGGGCTTCATCATCGCCCTGTGCGGTGGCGCACTGATCCCCTACATCGGCAAGCTGCTGGAGAAGTTCCGCATCGATGACGTGGTCGGCGCGGTCGCCGTGCACGGCGGCATCGGCCTGTACTCGGTGCTGATGGCCGGCGTCTTCCTGTGGGGTTACCCGAACACCGGTGGGAATCCGCCGATCTCGCTGTGGGGTCAGCTGACCGGTGCGGTGGTGTTCGCGGCGCTCGGCTTCATCCCGACCTACGTGGTGTCGCTGGCACTCAAGAAGCTCGGCCTGCTGCGCATCCCGGCCAAGGTCGAGGAGCAGGGTCTGGACCTCACCGAGGTGCCCGCCACCCCGTACCCGGAGGGCATCCCGATCACGCCCGAGCCGAGCACCAATGGCCACAAGGTAAAGGAGACGGTGTAACCCATGTTCGCTCCATTCGACAGCTACGACGACGCGACCGTCGTCTTCACCTTCGGTGGGTACTCGGTCGGGGTCTGGGTCTCGTTCATCGTGGCGGTGCTGCTGTTCATCGCCTTCTTCGTCCGGATGATCCAGCACGAGAACCAGGCGTACAAAGCGATCATCCTGGAGGAACCGATCGAGCGGGGTCCGATCGCCGAGGGCGAGCCTGCCCCGTACTGATCCGGTAACACTGCACGACCAAGACCGTCGGGCCGCACACCAACCAGGTGTGCGGCCTGACGAGTATCATCCCCCGGTATGCCGAGGAATCGCCGATCGATCCCGCGGGCTGATCGCGAGTGGGCCATCGTGGCGAAGGCTCGAGATCTGTTCGTCACAAAGGGATATCGCAGCACCAGTGTCGCCGACGTGGCGGGCGCCGCCGGTGTCGCGGGCAACGCGGTGCACTGGTACTTCCCCACCAAGGACGATCTGTTCGCGGCGGTGCTCGATTCGCTGTTCACCGACCTCGAACGGGCGGCGGCTGCGGTGGGCGGACCGCCGAAGCAACGGCTGGTCCAGGTGTGGGACAGCAATCAACGCTTCCGCGGGCTGCACCGCGACGCCTATGAGCGGATGGCCAGTTCGGAGGCGGTGCGCCGGGTGATGGCCAGGGCACAGGGCTGGTTGAACCAACTGCTGTTGGCGGCAGTGGAATCCGAGCTGCCCGAGGGCACGGATCTGGGGCCGGTCGCTGATTTCGCGCAGGTGCTCGTCGAGGGGATGTGCGTCAGCGAGCGGCCGGCCGAGCAGAGCGTCGAGGAGTTCGTCGACACGCTCGTCGAGGCACTGGTGGCGCTGACGGAGCGGCGGCAGGCGGCAATCGTCTCCTAGGTCGTCACCTAGGTCGCGGTGTGCGCGGAGTCGAGGACGACGGCGAGATCGGTGGGAACCCACAACATCGAACTTCTCGGGCCTGCGGTGTGGGCCGGCGCCGGACCGGTGCACAACGTCGGCATCTCCATCGACTCGCTTCCCGTACGCGTAACCACCCGCGACTCCTAGTACAGACTCGGGTTCGTCGCAGTCAGGTAGCTACACCGGACCGACGGGTCGTTAGCGAACGGGCCCGCAGCGGCGACGGCCATGCTGATGGCAATCGCCGGTGTGTCTCCGATTGCGCCGTACGCCTGGTTGAAGGGCTCAGAGATATCCCACGCAACCGCGACACAATTCGCACCCGAGGCCAGAACGAAACAGTCAAGGGCTCGCTGCAATTGCTGACAGTTACGGAGCGCCTCCGCCTCGGCTTCATACCGTGAGTACCCGGGTCCTCCAGCCCAGTCGAGCGACTCGACGAATGGTGATTTCGCGACGGCGATCCAGCCTGTCGACGCGTCGGCCTCCGCCGACGAGACCGCAGCAGCGCCGGCGATCCCGGCGACCACAGTTCCGACGACAGCGGCGGCGCGGACCGCGACCGTCAATCGCGGCCGTATCACGGGCTTTCGGCCCCCCAGCATGGACTCAGTGCGCATCGGTCTCCCCCACCCACGCGAAGTCTGCTCTTTACTGACGCGAGTGTAATACCGGCCTGTGACAACGGACCGTGTGAGGCGAAATACGGCAACCGCGCTGATTCGCTTCTCTTTAGCGCCCGGAATCACCACGTCGTGGAGCAGGTCCGCGTAGGAGTCACGGAATGTGCCGGTGGTCAGTTCGGCTGCCTTGTTGAGTTGAGCACAACGCTGCGGGTGATGTGGAACGGTGTTCGTCCTCGACGACACCGCGAGGACACCGTTTTGTCCTGACTTCAGCCCTCGACCATGGCCTGCCCGCGGCAGCCAGCTGGCGGCACCGCCACAACCACGAAACCCGTTGGCGCACAAGCTAACCCCGTGGCCGACGGTGATCTGCGGCCAGCGCTGAGCGGCAGCACCGGGCGCCGCCTTGCGCGGTCGTTAATACGGAACTCTTGATTTCCGGAACTACTACGTCCAGTATTAGGTCCGTGACGTCCAGCGTGGCGAAGTCGCCGGGGACCTCAGCTCGAACGACGCCGAGGCGCGGCCGGCCGCGCGACGAGCGACTGGACAAGCTGATCGTCGATGCCGCGATCGCGGAGGTCGGCGCCAAGGGGTGGAACGGTGCGACCATCGAGGGCATCGCCGCACGCGCGGGCGTCGGGCGCGCCACGATCTACCGGCGCTGGCCGAGCAAGGCCGATCTGTTCCAGTACGCGGCATCCGTGATCACACGTCCGGTGGAGGCGCCGGACACCGGCTCGTTCGTCGAGGATCTCTACGCGGCTGTGCTGCCGATCGCCGACATGTTGACCCGGCCCGAACTCGCGGGGATGCTGCCCTCGCTGCTCGCCGAGGCCGAGAATGACGCGTCTATTCGGCAGACCCTGCGCGCCTTCACCGCGCAGTCGCGACAGCAGGCGATCGACGCGGTCGAGCGCGCCCGCCGTCGCGGCGACATCGAGCGGGCGACCGACGCCGAGGCGCTGGTCGACATGCTCGCCGGCGCGCTGGTCTATCGACGGCTGCTGCTCGGCGAGGCGACCGACGCGGCGGCGGTGCGGGTGCTGGTCCGCCAGGCCATTCAGAGCTGCTCCAGACAGTGACCCATCGAGGAGGAAACGTGACGCGGACGCTGACTGTGGACCTGACCGATCCCCAGCTCTACACCAACGGATTCCCGCACGACGTCTTCACCGAGCTGCGTGCTCAGGGACCGGTGCACCTGCATCCGCCCGTCGAGGGCCGCCTGGGCATCGCGCCGATACCGTTCTGGTCGCTGGTGGCGCACAACGAGATCCAGCAGGCCAACCGTGATTGGAAGACCTTCGCCGCTGGCGACGGGCCGATGGTGGCGCCTGATCCGCTGATCAGCGCCGGGCGGAGTCTGCTGACGCTGGACCCACCCGACCACTCCGAGATGCGACGCATCATCTCCTCGGAGTTCACCCCACGCATGGTCGGCAGGCTCGAGCAGCTCCTCACCGAGCGCACCGCCCGCATCCTGCAGGCGGCAGCCGACCGGGGCACATGCGATTTCGTGCGAGACATCGCCTACCAGGTGCCGATGCACGTGATCGCCGACATCATCGGCATCCCCGAACAGGACCGGGCGTGGATCTTCGAACGCACCGATCATCTTCTCAAGGCCGGCAACCCGTACGGCGAGTACACCGAAGAGGACCGGCTCGCACTGCAGGTGGAGGTCTTCGAGTACGCCCAACGCATCACCGCGGCCAAACGCGCGAACCCCGCCGATGACGTGTGGACCAAGCTGGCGGCCCGGCTCGACGGTTTCGAGCTGGAGATGTTCTTCCTGATCCTGTCCGTCGCCGGCAGCGAAACCACCCGCAACGCGCTGACGATGGGGCTGATCACGCTGCTTGACCACCCGGAACAATTCGACGAACTCCGTTGCAGCCCCGAATTATCCGCGTCCGCGGCGGACGAGGTCCTGCGCTGGTCGAGCCCGGTGTTGATCTTCGGGCGGACGGCGACCCGGGACGTCACGCTGGGCGGGCAGGACATCAAAGCCGGTGACCGCGTGGTGTTCTGGCATCCGTCGGGCAACCGCGACGAGACCGTCTTCGAGTACCCGTTCCGGTTCGACATCCACCGCTGTCCCAACCCGCACATCGCCTTCGGCGGCGGCGGCGTGCACTACTGTCTCGGCGCCAACCTCGCCCACAAGGAGATTCGGGTGGTGCTGGAGTCCATCACGGCCGGCTACGACATCGAACTTCTCGGGCCTGCGGTGTGGACCGGCGCCGGACCGGTGCACAACGTCGGCATCTCCATCGATTCGCTTCCCGTACGCGTGACTGCCCGTTGATGAGACGGATGCGGGCCTCGCGCGGTTGGTTGCTGGCCGTCACGTGCCTGTGTGTTCTTCTCGTCATCTCGGCGATGATCGCGCTCAACACCGCGCTGGGCGACATCGCGCGTGACACGCTGGCCACTCAGGCCCAGTTGACGTGGATCATCGACGCCTACACACTGGCCCTGGCCTGTCTTCTCCTGCTGGGCGGAACGCTGGGTGATCGCTACGGTCGCCGCGGCGCGCTCATCGTCGGGCTGGTTGTCTTCGGCGTCTCCTCGCTCATCCCTGTCTTCGTCGACACCCCGATCGGCCTCATCGTCGGCAGAGCCGTCACCGGTGTGGGCGCGGCGCTGGTGCTGCCCGCAACGCTGTCCCTGCTGACCGGCGCGTACCCGCGGGAGGAACGGAACAAAGCCGTGGGCGTCTGGGCGGGCGTGGCGGGCGCGGGCGCGATAGTGGGGTTCCTGGGTGCCGGTTTGCTGCTTGAGGTTTCGACGTGGCGGGCGATCTTCTGGGCGTTCACCGCCGTCGCCCTGACGCTGGCCATGGCGGCGCTGACCATCGGCACGTCACGCGACGAGAACACCACACCCATCGACTGGGCCGGCGGCCTGCTGATCGGCGTCGCGCTGGCGGCACTGGTGCTCGGGCTCGTCGAGGCACCCGCCCGCGGGTGGACGGGCTCGCTGGTGTGGGGATGCTTCGGGCTCAGCGCCGTCACCGCGGTGCTGTTCGTCGTCGTCGAGGTGCGTCGCCGCTATCCGCTGCTGGACGTAAGGCTTTTCCGCAGAGCGGATTTCGCCACCGGGGTGGTCACCGTGACGTTCCTGTTCCTCACCACCTTCGGTTACTTCTTCCTGTGCATGCAGCACCTGCAGCTGGTGCTGGGCTACGGCGCGATCAAGACCGCGTTCGCCACCTCGCCGATGGCCCTGTTCGTGGTGATCCCCGGACTGCTCACCTACCGCATCCTGCCCCGCTTCGGGCTGCGCCTGGTGCTCACCACCGGGCTGGTGCTGATGGCGTCGGGGCTGGTCTGGATGGGTCAGCTGGACGTCGCCGCGAGTTACTGGGATCTGTTGTGGCCCATGGTCGTGATGTCCAGCGGTGTCGGGATCTGCACCGCCCCGGCCACAGTCGCGATCACCGGCGCGGTGCCCGACGAGAAACAGGGCGTCGCGTCGGCGGTCAACGACGCGGGCCGCGAAGTGGGTGCCGCGATCGGCATCGCCGTCACCGGTTCGGTGCTGGCTGCCGAGTACACCCGGGTGATCACGCCGTCGCTCGGCGAATTCCCCCAGGCTGTCCGGGAGCAGGCGTCCGAATCACTGGCGCTGGCCCTGGCGATCGCGGAGAGGCTGGGTCCGACCGGAGACCGGCTGCAACTGAGCGCGACGACGGCCTTCGTCGAGGCGGTGGGCGTGACCGCGACCGTATTGGGTGCGACCGTGGCCGTCGGCGCCGTGGTGGTCGGGGTGTGGGCACCGGGACGCGACGGCGCCCAATTCAACGTCATCGAACAGTGGAGGAAACCGGGCCGGCACCGCGCTATCAAGGACCGCCTGGGTTTCCAACCGCTCGCGGTGTCAGGCGTCAGCGATGAATTTTCGATGGGCTCATCAGTGAACACGCCCCACCACTTTCAGACAGCGTTCGCTGACCGTCTCGTCGCCCGAGACGGACCCAATCCACCGACTTCCCAGACTTGAGGTCACTAAGCCGCAAGCTGCTGCCGGCAACTGCGTCGTGGCTCCAGATGCGATCAATTGCGCAGCGAGGGTGACGTCGCTCGTCCCCTCTGAGCCATGATCGAGCCCGCGAATTCTGTACAGATGAAGTTTGCGTTGATGCAGTGCTATGCCATGCGCTGCGACCAGCAGGACCAGAGACGGTACCGCCGCCGCTCCGATACGGACCGCAAGCGGCGAAAGGTACTGAGTGGCGGCGTGGCCCACGAACGGACCTACCCAGCCGGTTACCGCTGCCGCGGTCCCTTTAATTTCGGTTCAGGCCAAACTTCCTGGTCATCAGCACGTCCTTCCAGTAACCCTCGCGAGCCAGAACGTGTTCGTCCGACGTGCGGGGAGACCAGAACTCGAGGAGCGCGAAGTGCAGATTCTTACGGGCGTAGTCGGGCCCCTTGGTTTCGACGAGTTCGCGAAGTGCCGCATTGTTGCCATGCAGCGACTCGACGTATTGCCGCAGCCTCGACCAGATGCCGGTATCCGCACACGCTGACCCGACATAGGCCTGACCGGTCTCTTGATCGTGGAGGAGGTAGACGCCCTTCATGTGTTGGAGGGCAGCCCGCCAGTCGTTCCACTCTTGGGTGACGGCGCTCTCTAGTACGCCCAACGGATGGTTGATCCGGTCCAGCCCGGGAAACGCCTCCCCCGCGTAAGGCAATTCAGAGATCGACAAAACCTCGATCTTATCGAGGTGGTTCTCCATACTCAGGCGAATGGTCCGGCCCGGGGGGCGAAATTTCACCCATAGCCGCTTGACGAATGGGCCAAGGAGGTCCTCGCGCAGCCTGATCTTGTATGCATGTGTATTCGGCTTGTTGCTACGATCCACAACTTCGAAGACCCCACCGAACAGCCAGCGGGAAGGGTCGTCGCGATCCCGCGCCAGGGTGAAGATATATGGGCGATTGAACTCGTCGCGGGAGGGCCGCCATCGACTCCACATGACCCATTCATCCCAGTTTCGGGTGAGGACGTCGATGGGCTGATCTTTACCGTTGAAGACCGCGCAGTGCAGCTTGAACTGCCTCGGATCGAGATCACTAGTCAAGGAAGAGAGTGGAATAGCCGCCATAGTGGTCACGATAGAGCAATGATCAATACCTGTGGATGAGCCTCGGTGTGGGGGCGTGAAGATGGGCGCACCTTCCCGGGGATGATCTTCACGGAATCAGGTATTCGATCAAGACCGGCGTTGGCGCGCTGGTTGG
>Ga0180215_1000397_pt1 | contig 56781 bp, 60 predicted proteins | sample eDN3rd37CBELigBY_FD_128871 | JGI IMG/M metagenome (GOLD analysis project Ga0180215, IMG submission 128871) | Enriched backyard soil microbial communities from Emeryville, California, USA - eDNA 3rd pass 37_C BE-Lig BY (version 2) (version 2) | ecosystem: Environmental > Terrestrial > Soil >... | reverse complement strand
TTCTACAAATTGTTCGTTGATCGAGCGATGCTGCTTGATGATTAAGTTCCCCTGTTCTGTCTCCGAATAAGGGTTTATATGCCTGTGTAAGTAACCTGGATTTAAATAATCAAAGACAAAATATCCTCCAGGCTTGAGGGCCCTGCTTGCATTTTTAAATACCTTCTCATTTTCCTCGTCTTCAGGGAAATAACCAAAACTGGTAAATAAATTAAACACATGATCCATCTCTTCGGTGAAGCTCACTTCTCGAACATCTGCCCTCATATAGAGTATATTCATGTTCAATGATTGTTTAATTGCTTCTGCAAGCAAGACCGCTGACAGATCTACCCCCACCACTTGTAAACCAAGAGATGCAAGCCAACGGCTGTGGCGTCCTTGCCCACAGCAAAGATCAAGTACTCTTTGGCCCTTTATAATCGGAACATAAGAAATTAATTTTTCTAGTTCCTGTGTCGCTTTTGTTTCATCCCTGTGTGCATAGATCCGAAGATAATCCTCTTGAAAAGACCGTTCATACCATTCAGCCATATCTATTTTCCTTTCGTTTACGTATCAAATCAGACAACGCCTTTGGTAAATGGGCGTATTGAAAAGTAAACCCATTTTCTTTTGCCTTTTTTGGAAGCACCTTCTGTCCCTTCAAAAGCAAATCAGCCATCTCCCCCAATGCCACCCTTAATGCCGGTGCTGGAGTAGGCAACCAATGCGGACGCTTCAATACTTTTGATAATTGTCTTCCAAACTCATTCATCGTGACAGGTGCTGGCGCTGTAAAATTAACTGCACCGGAAATGGGCTCATTTTCAAGGCAAAACAACAGAAGCTCAACCACATCCTCAATGTGGATCCAGGAAAGCCACTGATGTCCTTTGCCAAGCGGTCCGCCTATGTAACAGCGATATGGAAAAAGCATTTTCGGTAAGGCACCGCCCGTCAAGCCAAGAACCACCCCAAACCTAGCTTTTACAACACGAACAGAATTTCTGGATATTTGATCTGCCTCTGCTTCCCAAGCCATAACAACTTGTGCGAGAAAATCCTGGGGGTCAAACGACCCAGCGGATTCTTCAGTGAAAACTTGCTCGTCTGAATACCCATAAAAACCAACAGCTGATCCATTAATCAGCACTTGGGTTTGAACGATACCCTTCTCTATGGCTTGCACCAAACGTTTTGTTGTTTCAATTCGACTTTGCATTATTCTCTGTTTGGCTGATGTTGTCCACCTTTGATTGATCGTCTCCCCAGCCAAATTGACCAACCCGTCAACAACCAAGGGTTGATTCGGATCAAGGGGTTCTATTGTCCCTGACCATGTCATATGCTCAAGATCCCTCGATAAAAGCACAACCTCGTGACCCACTTGCCGGCATTTTTCACGTAATGCCGTTCCAATAAAGCCTGAACCACCAATGATTGCAATCCTCATCCCGACACCCCTTTCCACTCCCTCCCCTCTATCTTATAGGATCTAGCAATTCAAGAAAAGGTACCGCACAGAAAGTAAGGGGTGAATCGGAAGAAATCATACTTATTCATAGGGAAAAGTGGGCTTTTTTATTTATATAAGGTCTCCACAGTCCCCCACACCCTTTCCTAGGAGCAAAGTGTAAGAGTCGAACATGAACAAAGAGGCTGTCCAATCCGGACAGCCCCTTCCCAGCTTTAACCTCATTCGTCATCTTCATAATCATGTGGACGCAGGAACGTATAATTAAGATAATCCTCTGGATCATCACCCTGAAAACAGAGATCACAAACTCCCCCAGACAATTCAGAAAGTGTGCCACAGCATGAACATCTTTCCATTAGACATCCCCCTTGTCACGCGACCTGTTCTTGCCTAGTTTATGAAGATCAGATAGAAACAAGTAAGGTAATTTTAGGTATAATCAGTCCCAATACCTTAACCGATGACAAGATTAACCAAGCGGTCAGGTACGACGATTAGCTTGCGAATTTGTTTTCCTTCCAAGGCCTCCTGAACACTGCCTAGCTCCATGGCTTTTTCCTTCATGCTTTCCTGGTCAAGCCCTTTCGGAATCATCAAACGCTCCTTGATCTTCCCATTTACCTGAATCACGATTTCAACCTCATTATCGATCGTCATCGCTTCATCATAGGTTGGCCATGGTTCATAAGCAAGGGTCTGTTCATGGCCTAAACGGCTCCACAGTTCTTCTGCAATATGAGGAGCCAGCGGTGAAAGCATTTTAACAAAAGATTCCATCGCCGGTTTTGGTAATTGATCTTCTTTATTCGCTTCATTCATCATGACCATTAACGCACTAATCGCTGTATTAAAACGGAGGTTCTCCATATCATGGGTAACAGCCTTGATCGTTTTGTGTAGAACTCGATTAAAAGATTCACTTCCTTGGTAATTACCAATCTTTGCGCTCAGACTTCCATCCTCTTGCATAAACATCCGCCACACGCGGCTTAAGAAGCGATGTGCCCCTTCCACCCCATTATCATTCCAAGGCTTAGATGCTTCAAGAGGACCCATAAACATTTCGTAAATCCTTAAGGTATCTGCTCCATATTGTTCTACGATATCATCAGGATTGACGACGTTCCCGCGAGATTTACTCATCTTTTCATTATTTGCTCCAAGGATCATCCCCTGGTTCACTAGCTTCTGGAACGGTTCTTTTGTGTCCACAATCCCTAAATCATAGAGTACCTTGTGCCAAAAACGGGCATAGAGCAAGTGCAAGACGGCATGTTCAGCACCGCCAATATATAGATCAACAGGAAGCCACGCTTTAGCCTTTTCCTTCGAGCAGAGCTCCTGTTCATTATGCGGGTCAATGTACCGAATATAGTACCAGCAACTTCCAGCCCATTGCGGCATTGTATTGGTTTCTCGCTTCGCCTTCATTCCGGTTTCTGGATCGATTGTATTGACCCATTCTTCAATATTCGCTAATGGAGATTCCCCAGTTCCAGATGGACGAATTGCATCTGTTTCAGGAAGCAAAAGGGGTAATTGGTCTTCAGACACAGGCTTCATCGTCCCATCTTCAAGATGAAGAATAGGGATCGGTTCACCCCAGTAACGTTGTCTGCTAAATAACCAATCCCGCAGACGATAAGTAATTTTCTTTTTCCCTTTTTTCGTCTCTTCAAGCCAGGAAATCATCTTGCTAATCGCATCTTTGTTTCCTAATCCATTTAAGAAATCGGAATTGACATGCGGTCCATCACCGGCAAACGCCTCTTCTTCAATGTTTCCGCCGGATACAACCTCGACAATTGGGAGATCAAATTTTTTGGCAAATTCCCAGTCACGTTGGTCATGTCCTGGTACTGCCATGATTGCTCCTGTTCCGTAACTTACCAAAACATAATCGGCAATCCAAATTGGCACCTTTTGTCCATTCACAGGGTTTACGGCATATGCCCCTGTAAATACACCTGTTTTATCTTTGGCAAGGTCCGTTCTTTCCAGGTCACTCTTACGAGCAGACATATCGATGTAATCTTTAACTGCCTTCCGCTGTTCATCGGTTGTAATTTTCTCCACAAGCTTATGTTCTGGTGCCAATACACAGTAGGTAGCACCAAATAAGGTGTCAGGGCGTGTTGTAAATACCGTCAAGGCCTGATCCGGATGACCATCAATAGGAAAATCAAGCTCAGCACCTTCAGATTTTCCAATCCAGTTGCGTTGCATTTCCTTAATGCTTTCTGGCCAATCCAATTCTTCAAGATCCTCTAACAATCTTTCGGAATAAGCAGTAATCTTCAGTACCCACTGTCTCATTGGTTTACGAACAACGGGATGCCCTCCACGTTCACTTTTTCCATCAATGACTTCCTCGTTTGCTAATACCGTTCCAAGCGCAGGGCACCAGTTAACAGGAACCTCATCAACATAGGCTAGTCCCATTTTGTAGAGCTGCAAAAAAATCCACTGGGTCCATTTATAATACAACGGATCAGTCGTAGAAATTTCGCGATCCCAATCGTATGAGAAGCCAAGAGATTTGATTTGACGACGGAAATTATTAATGTTGCGAATTGTGATATCCCTTGGATGTTCCCCAGTATCTAGTGCATGCTGTTCTGCCGGTAACCCAAAAGCATCCCATCCCATCGGATGAAGCACCTGAAAACCTTTCATTCTTTTATAACGGGAAACAATATCTGTTGCTGTATACCCCTCTGGATGGCCTACGTGAAGACCTGCCCCTGATGGATAAGGAAACATATCCAGTGCATAAAATTTAGGTTTTTGTGGATCTTCCACCAGTTTAAAAGTCTTTTCCTCATCCCAATAGGCTTGCCATTTCTTTTCAATGGCCTGATGGTCATAATGTTTGATCGATGCTTGTTCCGAACGCATGAAGAATCCTCCATTATCTTTAATAATTCTAAATAAAAAAACCACCCATCCCCGGCTAAACACAGCAAGGGACGAGAGGTTGTCGTTAGCTCCCGCGGTACCACCCTAATTAGTACAAAAGTACTCACTTTAAAATCCTTAACGCGGACTAACGGCAGAATCATTCAGTTTGAATTCTGCAGTTCCAAGGTGAGTTCAATGCCGACTGGGTTGACTTTCACCATCCGTCAACTCTCTGGATCCATCCGATTCATTTACTAGTCCTCTTCATCACATTTGAGCAAAATTTGGATAAAAACTAATAGCTACATTTTATGGGTTTTCATGTAGAAATGTCAATATTGTTTTCCCAGAATATTTATTTTATCGACAGATAATCTGGTTTTTATACGAAATACAGAAGAATTGTGAGGGTTTTGTAGTTTCCTGCGCTTTCCCGGGAAAAGTGATTTCAGAGAATAGGCAGTGGCCTTATTTCTTGCTAGAATAGACAAAGGCATATAGAGAGGAGCTTTGGGTTATGCATACCCTTGAAAATATCAAAGCAAAAATCCTGAAAATCGAACCATTTTTCGGAAGAGAGCTGCTGACAAGAGTAGAAATTGAATCATTGCCACAGATCCTGCAGGAAAACGAATCAATCCGCGGTATTGTCACTGGTGTTTATAAAAACACGGATGGTGTGCTGGTCGCCACCGAATTTCGCCTAATTCACTTAACTCTGAATTCATGGACCCACTTCCCGTATCAACGGATCGAAGCAATTAAATCCACGGTGACTAAATTTCATGATGGGAAAACGCTAGATACCATTCATCTGCTTATTGCCGGGAAAAAAATTGAAATTCGCCACGTCCCCTATGATACAGAATCCTTTTTGAAACTTGTTAAATATTTTATGGCACTAAAAGTGCATGATCCGCGCTTTGAACGGCCTTCCTCAACGACTGCAAAAAAAGATCAACAGAAACAAAAGGAAACTTCCCTGAAAAATAGAGGGAAACTCCTTCTTCTTCTGACCCTAGTCATTGCTAGTTTAGGAGGCAGCTATGTATACTTTACGATGCAGAATGATTCAACCGGAGAATCCCTTGGTTTTACACCCTCACAGTTTCAGCAAAGGTGGAACCAATCTGCCGAGAAAGTTGGCAGTCATTTTAAAATGACTGGTCTAAACATTGTCTCGGATCAGCAAAATCAATCTTTTACATATTTCATCACACCCAGTTTGAAAATTTCCGGAGTGCTTACGAAAGATAAAACCGTTGAGAAACTAATGTTGTTAGGACGAGGTGATAACGACCTTCCCCTAGCCATTGAACAGGTTATTGCCGTGACACAGCCGGGGCTATCTATAGAACAAAGAAATCAAATCATCAACAAACTTGGAATTTTAAATGACCCTCTTGAGCGGGAAGACAAACGTGTCACGCAAAACGGATTTCGCTATGCCTTGTTCTATCCCGAGAAGATTGGGGTAATATTTGAAGCAACAGCATTAAACTAGGCTAATTTTTTCGCTCCTCTTGACTATTTTTGGTCCTTTTTGTGGTATAATAAAGAAATAAGCACAAAGGAGTGGATGTAGCTTGCTAACCTATTACTGCCTTGTTTGCGGTAAGTTAAAGCAAGGCGATGCCAACCGTGTTGAAATTAATGTCTGTGAAGAATGTTCTTCTGCGGATTCGGAAGAAGGAGAAGACGTAAGGAAATAAACAGCCTTCTTCGGACTTCGTGAGAAGAAGAATATCACCCCATCCCCGGATGGGGTCATTCTATGTATAATACATATGACGTAAGAAAAAAGGTGGAATGAAGATGTCGAATTGGTTTGGACTTTTTATCGTTTTTTGGATGATTGTTCTGATCTCCCTTGTAGCAATCGGGGGATATTTTATGTTCCGGAAATTTCTTAAATCGATGCCAAAGCAGGATGGAAAGTCAGATTTGGACTGGCAGGATTACTATATTGAAAAATCGCAACATCTTTGGACTGACGAGACAAAAGAGCTGTTGGAAGAATTGGTACAACCCGTCCCCCAACTTTTCCGTGATGTGGCACGTCGCAGCATCGCCGGAAAAATTGGAAAACTAGCAATCGAAGAGAAAGCACCTGAAATTAACCAAGAGTTGGTCATAAAAGGATATATCCTTGCAACTCCGGCACGAGACCATAAGTGGCTGGTCGCCCACTTACAGGAAAAAGAAATAGACTTTACCCCCTATGAGAAACACCTAAAACTTAAAATATAATTTTAAAAAAATCCCCTTACCCTCGCATTTCGCGAGAGAAGGGGATTTTTTTAGTCTTCAGATTGGTTATTAAAGATCCATAAATATTCAGCAAGCTGTACAACACTCATTAACGCTGCTGCTACATAGGTAAGGGCTGCTGCACCTAATACACGGCTGGCACCGCGTTCTTCGTTATTGCGGATAAAACCCAGTTTGACCATGATTTCTTTGGCCCGGCTGCTAGCATTAAACTCAACTGGAAGGGTAATGACCTGGAATAATACCGCGATACTAAACAAAATAATTCCAAGCATCAACAAACCGTCAAGTTTAAAAAGAAATCCCCCAATTAAGAGCAACGGGGCAATTCCCGAGGAAAAGTTCACTGCTGGGAAGATTCTATGTCTTGCTACCAACATCGGATAACTGACCTTGTGTTGAATCGCATGTCCGACTTCATGACAAGCAACAGACAAAGCAGCAATTGAATTTCCGAAATACACTGGATCTGATAAATGAACAGACTTTGTCAACGGATTGTAATGGTCAGTTAAATTTCCAGGGACATGATACACTGGGATATGGGATAGCCCATTCGCATCAAGCATTCTTCTAGCTGCCTCGGCACCAGTCATTCCCGACGAAGTCGGCACCTGATCAAATTTTTTGAAGGTCCCCTTTACGCGGAAGGATGCCCATAAGCTTAATCCAAACGCCGCAAGTATGAGAATAGTAAACGGGGTAAAAAACATTCAAAATCCTCCTTTATCGTTGTTCGTTCCATTGTTATAAACCTGTTATAAAACTATTTACGAAAAAGCACGGGAAGAGTTTCAACAAATTTATTTTTTTTCGGGTAAAAATGTTCTAGGCGAGTCACCAATTTGTTCCGCCCAAATATCCTATATTGTGACGTCAAAACAACCAGGTGATCTTTTCAAATAAATCACCCCGTCAACATGATTATGTTTTTAAGGAGTGGACCAAATGAACGAATTTACCCCTGATTTTTCCTTTGCAGGGAGCCGTCAAGCGCCGACATCCCCATACGGAATGTATGGAGGAGCAGGTGCAACCCCACAATATCCGTATGGGATGCCTGCCTATCCACAGCAACCACTGCAACAGCAACCACAGCAAGTTTTCCCGCCGCAGCCTAGTGGAGCTGTCATTCCGGGTGTACCCGGACCATCCCCAGGTGTTCAAGTGCCTGGCATGCTTCCTATAGAACAATCCTTTATTGAAAACATTCTGCGTTTAAATAAAGGGAAGACTGGTACTTTTTATTTTACTTATGAAAACAACAACGAATGGAATGCCAAGATTTATCGTGGAGTGATTGAGGCCGCTGGGAGAGATCACATCATTTTAAGTGACCCTGCAACTGGAAAACGCTACCTACTGTTAATGGTAAACTTTGATTACGCAGAATTTGACGAACCACTGAACTATGAATACCCCTTTGGATCCGCTCCCCGCCCTATCAGGCCCCGCTAATAAGGAATAAACCAGCACCACATTATGGTGCTGGTTTTAACTATGGTTTAAGAACCACTTTGATACAGTTGTCCTTTTTTGCATCAAATATCTCATAGGCGAACTCTGCTTTTTCCAACGGAAGCCGATGGGTAATGATGTCTGTTGGATCAAACTTTTGCTCTTTTACCATTTGGTACAATTCAGGAATATAATGAATGACTGGAGCCTGCCCCATTTTAAGTGTAATATTTCTAGCAAATAAATCCCCTAAAGGAAATCCATTATAACGGGAACCATACACTCCCACTAGTTGAATCGTACCTCCCTTTCGTACCGCTTGGGAAGCAATTTTTATCGCCCCCATTGTGCCGCCTTGAAGTTTTAGTGCAGTTTCAACCAGCTCAAGCGGAGACATCTTCCCATCCATTCCAACACAGTCAATGACTACATCTGCCCCGCCTTGGGTCATTTCCTTGAGGTGATTTCCGATGTTTTTTTCCGTTGTAAAGTCAACAATCTCCACCTTATTTACCTTTTTTGCGTGTTCCATCCGATATCCGATATAGTCGACAGCGATCACCCGTTTGGCCCCTTTTAACCAGGCAAACTTTTGGGCAAGCAGTCCCACCGGACCACTTCCCAATACAATCACCGTATCCCCCGGCTTTACCCCGCCATAATCCACTCCCCAATAGGCAGTAGGGATAATATCGGATAAAAATAATAACTGTTCGTCTTCTAATTCGCAATCCTCGGGTACTCGAAATGGGGTAAAATTCCCGTACGGAACACGTAAATATTCGGCTTGTCCGCCTGCATAGCCGCCAAAGGTTTCAGAATATCCAAAGTAAGCACCAACATCCCCATGCGGATTGGAATTATCACATTGGCTCTCCAATTGATGTTGACAATAATAGCATTGCCCGCAAGCGATGTTAAAGGGTATGACCACCCGGTCACCCTTTTTTAAGCGAGTTACATCGGGTCCGACCTCTTCTACAATACCCATTGGTTCATGGCCAATAATAAAATCTTCTGGCATATTGGGCACATTCCCATGAATCAAGTGCAGGTCAGAACCGCAAATTGCCGTACTCGTTATACGGACAATAATGTCATCCCTTTTTTCAATAGCAGGGTCAGCTACCTCTTTTATTTTTACATCCTTTATTCCTTGATAAGTCAAAGCTTTCATCATCTCACTCCTTCTATTGCGCCTAAGGCCAAGTACGTGCCCTTTACTATAGTATCTTCCAACCTTAACAGGAGATACTAAATTCGTGGACCACAAGAGCCATCTCTTGAGGAGGTTAAAAAATATGGCAATCATCAATATTTTATTGATTGGTTTTCTGATTTTAACAACGGCTTTTTTTGTTGCAGCGGAATTTTCTATCGTCAGAGTTAGATCGACCCGTATTCAACAACTAGCTGAGGAAGGGAACAAAAAAGGCTTAGCGGCAATGAAAGTGATTAGCAATTTAGACGGTTATTTATCCGCATGCCAATTGGGTATAACGATCACGGCTTTGGGCCTAGGTTGGGTTGGGGAACCGACTATTCAACGAATTTTAGACCCGCTTTTTGTCAGCTTAGGGATGTCCCCACAGTTTTCGGTATTGATTTCCTTTATCATCGCTTTTAGTTTAATCACCTTTCTGCATGTTGTTATTGGCGAATTATCACCGAAAACCCTCGCAATACATAAGGCCGAATATGTCAGTCTGTGGACAGCCCAACCGTTAATATGGTTTTACAAAGGGTTATATCCCATTATTTGGATCCTAAATGGTGCAGCTCGACAGTTTACTTCTCTTTTTGGCTTAAAACCAGCTAGCGAACACGATATCGCACATACCCAAGAAGAAATACGTACGATCTTAAACCAAAGCTATTCCAGCGGCGAAATCAATAAAGAGGAACTGCGTTATATGAATAACATTTTTCAATTTGACGACCGCCTGGCGAAAGAGGTCATGGTACCACGGACAGAAATAGCAGTTCTAAATACAGACTCCACTATGGATGAGCATATCGCAACGATTAGGGATGAAAAATACACCCGTTTTCCTGTTGCTCTACATGGAGACCGCGACAATATCATTGGTCTAGTTAATACAAAGGAACTATTCCACGCATTTATTGATGCTAAACTGCATTCAATAGATCCCTTTGTCCATCCAGCCTTAACTGCGCCGGAAACGATTCCGATCCGAGATTTATTGAAAAAAATGCAAAAACACGGAAACCACATGTGTATTCTTATTGATGAATATGGTGGAACCGCTGGGCTTGTTACCGTGGAGGATATTCTCGAAGAGATTGTCGGGGAAATTCGTGATGAATTTGATCAAGAGGAAGAACCTTTAATTAGGAAATTGGAGGAGCAACGGTTTGTTGTAGACGGAAAAGTACTCGTTGATGATATCAATCATTTGTTGCATAGTGACCTCGATGACAGTGAAGTGGATACCATAGGCGGTTGGGTGTATACACATGCTCCAGAGCTAAAAGAGGGGACAAAATTTCTTGAGGATGAGGTACAGGTGACCATTTTGGATATCGAGGCACATCGTGTAAAAAAGGTGGAAATTCAGAAAGTCGACCAGGATTAAATAGGCCTTCCCTTTCCCCTTTCGCAAAACTTGTTTTGATGATAAAATATTAGCATTTGTAAATTTCCTCGAATCGTCTATAATGTTTTAGGGTGAAAGGTTTAGTAGATTTAAGATGGAGGATGTACCAATGCATACAAAAAAACCCAATCGTGCAAAACTTTTAATTTCATGTAATGACAGGCCTGGTATCGTTTCAGCGGTATCTCGTTTTCTGTTGGAGCATAAAGCTAATATTGTTCAGTCAGACCAATACACGACAGACCCCGAAGGGGGAATATTTTTCATGCGAATCGAATTCGATTTGCAGGATTTTGACACTACATATCCTCTGATTGAAAAAGACTTTTCAATTGTAGCACGCGACTTTGATATGGAATGGAAGCTTGCCAATCCGAATAAACGGAAAAGAATGGCCATTCTTGTTTCCAAGGAAGACCATTGTCTGATGGAGCTTCTTTGGCGTCAACGCTCAGGGGAATTACCCGTTGATATTCCGATGGTGATCAGCAATCATGAGGACTCTAGAGCAGCAGTTGAAGCTTACGGAATACCGTTCCATTATATACCAGTTACCCGTGAAACGAAGATGGAATCCGAACAGAAGATTCTAGAGATATTGGATGGAAAAGTGGATTTTATCGTTTTAGCTCGTTATATGCAAATCCTGTCATCCGAATTTGTAACACATTATCCAAATCGGATTATCAATATCCATCATTCCTTCCTCCCCGCGTTCATTGGAGCTAACCCGTACAAGCGTGCCTTTGAACGAGGAGTGAAGCTGATTGGTGCAACAGCGCATTATGTAACAGATGATCTCGATGAAGGGCCAATTATTGAGCAGGATGTATTGCGTGTAAACCATCGTTATTCCGCAGATGAATTGAAAATCACCGGTCGCCAAGCGGAACGAATCGCCTTAGCCCGAGCGGTTTCCTGGCATATTGATGATCGTATTTTAGTCTATGGCAACAAAACTGTTGTTTTTTAAATATTCTAGGAGACAATTTCCTGGTCTTCATGATAATCTATCAGGTAGATAGGAGTGATCAAATGTCTACGGAATTATCTGGAATCCAGGGCAAGGATGCTTTCCCTATACGTAAGTCCGAAAATCTTTCAATTGTTTCTGAAACCAATGGTGCCACTTCTCCGTTTCAGGAATTAGTGGACAAGCATCTGGATGAAATTGCCCGCTCACAGGTGGCGTTTGCCCAGTATAAGCAACAAGGACGTATGGATCTTGCCCAAGGTGCGCATAATTGGGCCCAAAAACAGCGGGCAGCCCTGCAATATATGGGTGTGAATAAAGATCTTTTTAATCCTGAGATAGACTTAACAGACCGTTTTGTATCAAAGCATTCTATTCAAGATGCAACGGTCTATGATTATACAAAAGATGGACATAACGTTCGATCGGACTATAAGCAGTGGATGGCAAAAGTGGGTGCATCATATGAGGCACTCTCTTTTCCTGCAACTGTTGTTGCAAGTCGAACTGAAGCTCCACCACAACAGACACAGGCAACTGCTCAGGCGAAACAGCCGCAATTGGCTGTGCCGAAAATTTGGGAAACCGTTCCCGAACGGATTAAAGGCTACCTGCAAAAGGTTGCCGATGAGGTCGATGTGGACTTGCATCTATTGACAGCGCTCGCCAAGCAGGAATCTGGATTTCAAGAAAATGCACGGAGCAAGGTTGGCGCAATCGGACTCTTTCAATTGATGCCTAACACCGCACGGAGTTTAGGAGTGAATCCCTATGACTCCTACCAGAACGCACTAGGCGGTGCAAAATATATTAAAAGTAAACTTGATAAATATAATGGCGATATCAAACTGGCATTAGCAGCTTACAATGCCGGTCCTGGCCGTGTTGACCGTGCCATTGAAAAAGCCGGGACATCCGACTGGGACACTGTCTCCCAACTTTTGCCGAAGGAAACCCGGAACTTTGTGCCGAAGGTATTGAGTTCGTATACATAACGGAAAACTTTTCCGTTATTTTAGAAGATTCATTTATTAAAAACAAATAGCGGAATTAATTTCCGCTATTAACTACATCCAATATATTGCAAACGATTTCAATTGATGTTAACGGAAAATATTCCGTTATTCTCCTCAATTTAATTCTCAAAATACGAATAACGGAATATTTTTACCTTATCTAGACCTGAGGGATCGCACTGAAATTTCTCTCGGCCCAAGAGCCTACCCCCTCGCAAACCACGCAATCAGCCGATGGTTCCGCTGTTCTTCCGTCAATTCTGGGAAAATCCGATTTTCTTCAACCAAATCGTATAACCGTTCCAACGGTTCACGCTTGTCCTCTTTCTTTTTCTTTTTATCCTGCAGGCTCTCCCAGATCTCATGGACACTATCCGACGGATGGATATCCTGCTTTTTAAAGAAGTGGTCCAACCGTTCTACATCCTCAAGGAACTCACCGCCAAAACGGTCCTCCACGCGATCCGATAGTAATGCGATTTCCGCTTCATACATCGGACGCTCCTGATTTTTTTCCTTCCCGATCCACGGCGTTTCCAAAATCACCGGCTTGTCCCGCGCGGCTTCATGATGGACGATATATTTTAAGGCATGGAACCCAATCAAACCAGAACCCACTGGAGCATGACGGTCTTTTGCTGCTCCACGGAAATTTTTACTGTCATTAATATGGAATAAAGCGATGCGATCGATCCCCACGATGCGGTCGAACTCTTCCATCACTTCATCAAAATGATTTACGATATCATAGCCGGCATCATGGGTATGGCAGGTATCAAAGCAGATGCTTAGTTTATCATTATATTTCACCTTATCTATGATCGAAGCTAGTTCTTCAAAACTTCTGCCAATTTCCGTTCCCTTTCCAGCCATTGTTTCCAAAGCGATATGAACATTCTGCTCAGCTTCCAGCACTTCATTTAACCCTTCGGCTATTCGCTGAATCCCATATTCAGGATCTTTATCAGTATAAGCACCTGGGTGAAGGACAATATTTTTCACACCCATATAATCTGTTCGCTTGATTTCTTCGCGTAAAAAATTAACTGCAAGCTCAAATGTGTCGTCTTTATATGAACCAAGATTAATAATGTATGGCGCATGAACGACAATCTCTGAGATCCCGTTTTTCTCCATTAATTCTCTGCCTTCGGTAATAAAGAGATCTTCCATCGGCTTCCTTCTCGTATTTTGTGGAGCCCCCGTGTAGACCATGAAGCTAGTTGACCCATAGCTTAGGGCCTCCTCAGTGGCATTTAACAACCCGGTTTTAGAAAATGATACATGGGATCCTATTTTCAACATTCTTCTCACCCTTTCTTCCCTTCCTACTCTATTGTAGCAAAGATCAAAAGATCAAACAAAAATACCCCATTCGGGGTATTTATTTTAGTACATGATTTATAAATGCCTTGGTGCGCTCTGATTTCGGGTTCATGAAAATTTCTTCGGGTGTTCCAGACTCGCTAATCTGACCTTGGTCCATAAAGAGAATCTTATCTGCCACTTCTTTAGCAAATCCCATTTCATGTGTCACGATAATCATTGTAATTTGTTCCGCAGCAAGCTGTTTAATCACTTGTAACACCTCACCCGTTAATTCAGGATCAAGTGCAGAAGTCGGTTCATCAAAAAGCATAATTTCCGGGTTCATCATTAAGGCCCTAGCGATAGCAACCCTTTGCTTCTGGCCACCTGACAATTTGCTAGGATATACATTTGCTTTATCTGACAAGCCAACCTTTCGCAGAAGCTCCGTGCTTCTTTCGGTTATCTTACCCACATGCTCCCCTTTCACATATTTCGGGGCAAGCTCTAAATTTTCTTTTACTGTAAGATGGGGAAAAAGATTAAAATGTTGAAAAACCATCCCCATCCTGGAAGTGATCTGTTTCATTTCTTGATGACTAGCATACACTCCCTCTTTAACCAGGTACTGATCGCCTACACAAACACTGCCACCATCAATTTGTTCAAGGTGGATTAAGCTTCTAAGCATTGTACTTTTTCCTGAACCTGAAGGACCGATCACAGCAACGACCTGATTTTTTTCGATCTCAAAGGTAATATTTTTTAGAACGTCGAGATTTCCAAAAGACTTTTTAAGATTGGATACCTGAATAATCGCCATTTTTCCACACTCCTTTATTCAAATTTCAATCTTCTTTCCAGCTGTTTAAAAACCCATGTCAAGACGAGAGTCATCAACAAATAAATAATGCCAGCTACGAAAAAAGGAATAATGGTAAAATCGCGATTAACCGCAGTTTGAGCGAAATGAAGCAGTTCCGGGACGGCGACAGCATATAACAGCGCTGTATCTTTTACAAGCGTAATAGACTCATTGGAAACAGCCGGTAAGGCTACACGAAACATTTGTGGGATAATAATTTTCGTCATCGTTTGCCAGCGGCTAAGGCCTAACACTTGGGCTGCTTCATATTGACCTTTATCAATGGCCAATAGCCCCCCGCGAAAGATCTCTGCAAAATAAGCCGCGTAGTTTAATACAAATGCCAAACAAGCCGCTACAAAGCGATCCAAGACGAGGTACTCCCCAATGATTGGGAGCATCGGCAGTCCAAAACAGAATAAAAGGAGCTGCAATAAGAGCGGGGTTCCCCGCATGATATAAATATAAAAATTGGCTAGCCAAGAAATAGGCTTGATGACGCTTTTGGCCATCAATGTGATTACAAATCCCAAGGGTATCGAAGCAATAATGGCGATCAAAAACAGCAAAATCGTCATCTTTGCCCCTTCCAACATCGGGATCGTGATGGTAAACAAGTACTCCATGCTCATCATCTTATGCTCCTAAGGTTTACTAAAAACAAAAGCGGATCAAATAGAGATCCGTTTTTGTTTTACACATTATCCTTTTTTATTTTACTTTAAAACCTTATCTTCGCCAAACCATTTTTCCGAGATTTTTGCAGCTGAACCATCTTCATTCATTTTGTCAAGAGCAGCTTGAAGCTCATTCAATAAGGCTTCATTCCCTTTCTTCACACCAATTCCATATTCTTCTGGTGCAAGAGACTCGTCCAAGATTTTAAATGTTCCTTCCTCTTTAGACATATAGTATCTAGCTACAACTTCGTCAATGACAACTGCATCGGTACGTCCAATTTTCAAATCGCTTAAAGCCATTACGTTGTCAGCATATTCAGTTACAGATTTAATTTGTGATTTGATTTCATTGGCATCCAAGGCATCTGCAGCAGAAGATAAGGATTGCAGACCAACGATTTTCCCAGCTAAATCTGCGAGCTTAGCAATTTCTGAGTCAGCTAATGTAACAACAACTTGTGAGTTTTTAAGATAAGGCTTGGTGAATAAAACCTTCTCTTTTCTTTCATCTGTAATGGTATAGCCGTTCCAAATTAAATCAATCCGACCGCTGTTTAATTCTGATTCCTTTGTCTTCCAATCAATGGGTTGGAAAACAACTTCATATCCCATATGTTCAGCAGCTGCTCTTGCATAATCAATATCGAAACCAACGATTTCATTTTTCTCATCGCGGAATCCCATTGGAGCAAACTTGTCATCAATTCCAATCGTCAATTTTTTGCTTTCACTTTTAGCACTTCCATCCTGTTCATTTGCATTAGATGGTTGGTCTGCTGTATTTGCACTGGAGTTAGAATTGGAGCTGGAACATCCGGCAAATACGGAAAGAATAATCCCAAAGATTAAACAAAGCATACTAAACCTTTTCACTGATGGTTCCCCCTGATCTTTTCTATTTAAATAACCTCCTAGATTCTAGCCTTTATTACGCTAAATTGCTAATTCAATAATAGGATAAATTCTTTATCATTAGCATGTTTTTCACCTATTTTTAAAGATTTTCACTGAATATCTCCGTTTTCCTCAAAAAAAGAGATCATAATTGATCCCTCTCAAGCCGGTCTTAATTTACACTTTCATCTCTGCATGCTGAAGCTGTGCCGTTTCTACCTGAATTGTGGTATGCTTAATCTTAAACTTTTCCTCGATTTTATGAATCGCTTGTTGCAAGATTACTTGGGCGTCTTTACCATCTTCAATCAGCAGATGGCAGGTAAGTGAATCCAGTCCCGAAGTAATCGTCCAAATATGAAGATCGTGGACATCCCGAACCCCTTCAATTTCTTCAAGTGTTCTCTTTACTTCTTCCTGATCAATGGTGACGGGTGTCCCTTCCATTAAAATATGGACAGAATGTGTAATAATCCCCCAAGCTCCTCTTAAGATTAACAGTGAAACGAGCACACTAATGATCGGATCTGCGATATACCAGCCGAAAATTAACATCACCAGTCCAGCCAAAATCGCCCCGATAGACCCCAATGCATCCCCTAAAATATGAAGATAAGCGCTTCGCAAATTCACATTGTTCTTTACATCCCCTTTTCGCATCAATGCCCAGGCGCTTATTAGATTAGCTAGCAGCCCAACAGCGGCTATAATCATCATCGAGCCACTTGCAACGGTTGGAGGTTCAAAGAAACGTCCGTAGGCCTCCCAAACTATGAAACCAGCAATGATAAATAAAGTAACTCCATTGAACAATGCCGCCAAGATTTCAAAACGATAGAATCCATAAGTTTTGTTCGGAGAGGCCGGCCGTGTGGCAAACCAGAAAGCAAACAAGCTTAAAGCAAGTGAACTAGCGTCACTCAACATATGTCCCGAATCGGAAAGCAAAGCAAGGCTGTTCGTAAATAGTCCCCCGAAAAATTCAAGGAGCATAATTCCTGTTGTAATGATTAATGCAATGATTAACCCTTTTTTATTCCCTTCCCTTACATGATCGTGCGCATGCCCGTGATGGTGGTGATGCCCGTGATCGTGCGCGTGATCATGATGATCGTGATGATCGTGATGAGAATGCATAGTTCCTCTCCCCCTAATCGTGTGAAGCGTGATGAATCATCTGTTTTAAGACCGTAATCACATGCTCGTCATCATAGGTATAGTAAAAGGTTTGAGCCTCCCTGCGGTTCTTCACCAAGCGCAAATTTCGCAAAAAGGATAATTGGTGTGATACAGCTGATTGGGATAAATTCAACACCTCCGCAATATGACCGACAGAGCACTCCTCCTGTGATAAGAGATACAATATTTTAATCCGGGTCGGGTCAGAAAGAGCCTTAAAGGTAAGGGCAACATCTTCAATCGTTTCTTGACTTAAAAATTCATGTTTATTTACATCCATAAATAATCTCCCCCTTTTCTAACGTATTTATATATGAGCATTTGTTCATATGCGTTAATAAGAAGATACATTATTTTCCCTAAATTTTCAAGTCAAAAATTAAAAAAGAACCGGATCATGAATCCGGCAACTAAAACTCGGGTAAATCACCCAAGTTGTTTCCTTCTTGTTCAACAGCACCGTCATGTATCTCCCATCGTCCATCTGCATGAAGATCTGTCAACGAGTCAAGTTCCCCTGACCGAGCCATTTTCCTGGCCTCTTCCAATGTAATCATCCGATGTTCATCCGTAAGAAAATGGGTAATGAATCCATTCTCCTTTTTTACAGCAACAAGCTTTTCAGTCATCAGAAACCTCCATTTTTTGATTCAGTATGTCAATATTAGTATGCCCCCTAAGCCTCAGCTTTTTCTTATGTTATATTGTTGAAAAGGAAATATTCGGGAGGTGGTAGTATGTCAGAATCAGATCGGATAAAGTGGGATAGCAAGTATAGTGTAAAACTGCAAAAGGAGACCACCGTTCCAGAACCAAGTCCACGGCTGAAGCAATTGTCTTCTTATCTTGTGGGAGGAAGTGCCTTGGAGCTAGCTTGTGGACTCGGGGGAAACAGTTTTTATTTAGTACAGAAGGGTTATCAAGTTACAGCATACGATGTTTCCCCTGTTGTAATTGAGTTTATTCGAGAGCAAGCTAAAAACCAGCCTCTTATCGCTGAAGTGATCGATCTTGATACTTGGGCTCCTGTGAGCACACAGTATGACCTTGTGGTCATGACAAAATTTTTAGATAGACGCCTGTTCCCTATTATTGAATCAGTGACAAAACCCGGCGGATTGTTTTTTATGGAAACCTTCTATCAGTCAGCTGCTATTCGAGATGAGTACAAGCTGTTGCCAGGTGAATTGAAGGAGCGGTTTGGAGAATGGGAAAATCTCTTTTTTGAGCAAAATCCAAGCACTGGACTCCAGACAATTTTGGTGAAGAAACCATAAATTCAAATTCTTTGTTCTGTTAGGCAGTCGGCAAAAGGGACAGTGGGGTAGGCCATTATACTCTTCCTAATCTTTATGACCACTATCCCTTCCCTTCAGATACTCTGCTCGAGATTAGATTGATCACCGCTTATCAACCATGTCTACTTCCAACTCCTTTTGACCACTATCCCTTTCCTTCATGAGCTGGTTGAATGACTCTTTGTCGAAAACTTTCTCTTTACATAAGAACATACGTTTGTTATTCTATAAATAGAATACATGTTCGTATAAAGAGGGATTCTTTGATGGCTATGCTGAGTCTGGATCAATTTAAGCACCGTTTTCATTCGGAAGAGGTCTGTGTGGATTACTTGTTTCAAATGAAGTGGCCAAATGGGTTTGTTTGCCCGAAGTGCAGCCATCGGCATTTCTACCACATCACCACCCGCCGGCTCCCTCTCTATGAATGTGCCGGGTGTCACCATCAAACCTCCTTAACCGTGGATACCATTATGGAAGGCAGCAGGACCCCATTGCAAAAATGGTTCACAGCGATCTTTCTGGCCTCGCGTCCCTTTCCTGGGATCAATGCCGTTCAACTCAAAGACACCATCCAAGTCACCTACAAAACAGCCTGGTTAATCCTTCATAAAATCCGACACGCCATGAGTGAAGCGGATGCTTCTCATCTGTTGTCCGGCATGGTACAAGTCCACGATGCTTGTTACGGACATCCCTACACCATTTCCCACAGGACCCATCCCAAAGAGCATTTTCTCCTTGTCGGCACATCGTTGGACAAGAAAAAACACCCCACTCATATCAAAATGAAACTTCTGATGGAATCTCCTAGAGAGAAGCATATTTCGGCTCCGGAAAAAAAGGCATTTGCAGAAAGATATATCGAGGAAAAGGGGACGAAAGTAGATTATATCACGCAGCGACTCAAGCCACGCAGATTGAAGATCGGGTACCCCTACTTTAAAAGAGCTTCTAAATGGATTAACGACACCTTCCATGGGCTAGGCGTACGCCATTTGCAGGCTTATTTGGACGAGTTTTGCTATCGGGTCAATCTCGCACTGGATCAAACTCCGATTTTCCAGGGTCTTATTCAACTATGCGCAACAACGAAAAAGGCAAACTATTGGCAGATCACAAGGAGAAGGAGAAAAAACAAGAAGCCGAAACTCTTGCAGTGGGTGAACTAGGGTAGATTCAATGGTTGACCAATAATAGTAAAAAACTTTAAAAAAACAAAAATAGAGTAAAACGAAGAAAAAAGAGAATTCAAAAGCTGATTCCTTATTTACGATAAAACCAAGCAACCCATCAACCCATGTTTTTCCTGAGGAAATGGGATAGTGGGCAAAAGAATCGAAAAAAGATATAGACGTCCCCCTGTATAAACCCTTTATTTTTGAATTTTAAAATAAATGGGGTCACAGTTTACGCGAAAGTTTATTATTTAAAAAGAAAGGGATAGCATCGGCTATCCCTTCCTTTTTATCCGTGTTGTGCCATGAATTTTTTCATAAATTCACTGAATGCCAGGCAACTTTCATAAGGAACCGCATTATAGGTGGAAGCACGGCAACCGCCTACTGAACGATGTCCATTAACACCAATGAATCCTTCCTGTTTTGCTTCAGCAAGGAATTGCTTTTCCAATTCTTCACCTTTTACACGGAAGGTAATGTTCATTAATGAACGGCTTCCTGGCTCTGCATGACCTATATAGAACCCGCCACTCTGATCTATGACATCATAGATTAAATTGGCCTTCTTTACATTTTGTTTTGCGATTGCCTCTAGCCCACCGGATTCTTTCACCCATGACAAAACTTGTCCAAGCATATAGATTCCAAAGGTTGGAGGGGTATTATATAGCGAATTATTTTTCGCATGGGTATCGTAACGTAGCATTGTTGGAATATTCTTGTTTGCCTTTTCCAACAGATCTTGGCGTACGATGGCCACTGTCACACCAGATGGTCCAAGATTTTTCTGTGCACCGGCATAAATCATGGCAAATTTGCTGACATCAACTGGTGTAGACAATATATCACTAGACATATCGGCAATTAAAGGAACATCCCCAGTGTTAGGGTATTCTTTCCACTCGGTACCGAAAATCGTATTGTTGGAGGTCAAATGAATATAGGCGTCAGAAGATTGATACTTCAGTTCATCGATTGACGGGATTCGGCGATAGTTCTCTCCCTTTGTGCTTGCAGCTTCATAGGCCTCACCCACACCCAGTATCTTTGCTTCTTTAAGAGCTTTTTCGGACCAGGATCCGGTCATGACATAAGCAGCTTTTTGTCCCTGCTGCAAAAAGTTCATGGGTACCATGGAAAACTGAAGGCTTGCCCCTCCTTGAAGGAAAAGCACATCATATCCATCTGGAATCCCCATAAGTTCCTTCAATAAAGCGATCGCTTCATTATGCACAGCATCGTAGGCCGCACTGCGATGGCTTAATTCCATCACAGACATTCCAGTTCCTCTAAAATCAAGCAATTCAGCTTGGGCCTTTTCCAAGACGGGAAGCGGCAACGCTGATGGACCTGCATTAAAGTTAAATGCGCGACGAAGGGTTTGTGGCATCTCTTTCACTCCTATTATTTCTAGTTTATGATATTTATCTTAACATTGTGTACATCATTCGGGAATGGTTTTGATTAAAAAATTAACATTTGACAAAAACTAAGGCAAGATTGTTCCGTTTTAAAAACTTACCAGTAGAGGTGCGATCAAAATGGAAAAACATAAAATTAGGTTCACAGAATGGGTAATTATGCTGGGTACCGTTATACTAGGCATTATAGGTGCATGGCTAGTCGGTACACTTTTAGCTTAATCGCACTAGGTTAAGCAAAAACCGATGATAGAGCAATCACCGGTTTTTGCAGCATGCCCCTATCTTAATCCCTGTTCCAAATCCTCTAGCAAATCTTCCACATCTTCAATTCCAATTGACACGCGAACCAAGCCGTCAGTAATCCCTAGCTGTGCACGTCTTTCTGCTGGAATGGATGCGTGAGTCATTCTAGCTGGGACGGAGATTAGACTTTCCACGGCTCCCAAACTTTCTGCCAAAGTGAAAATCTTAACTCGATCCAGTAATCTTTCCGCTCTTTCTGCACTACCTACATCAAAGGAGAAAGTTCCGCCGAAGCCTCTCGCTTGTTTCTTTTGGATATCATGCCCTGGATGTCCAGGTAGTCCGGGATAGTACACTTTTACGATATCCGAACGGTCGTTAAGCCATTGAGAAATCTTACTTGCGTTTTGTTCATGCTCTTCCATCCGTACGCCAAGTGTTTTCATTCCACGAAGTAATATAAATGAATCTTGTGGACCAAGAACACCACCAACTGAATTCTGAATAAAATGAAGATCTTGTCCCAGCTGCTCGTCTTTAACAACAACCAAACCGGAAACAACGTCACTGTGTCCACCCAAATATTTGGTTGCGCTGTGATAAACTATGTCAGCACCAAGGCTAAGCGGATTTTGCCAATATGGGGTCATAAACGTATTGTCGACAATCAGTTTCAATCCCTTTGCTTGGCAAATCGCACCGATGGACGCAATATCGGTCACATTCATCAATGGGTTACTTGGTGTTTCCAACATCACCGCTTTGGTATTATCCTGAATGGCCGCCTCCACTTTTGCCACATCCGTGGTATCGACAAATGACACTTGAAGACCTAAACGCACGAACACCTTGCTTAGTACCCTGTAAGTTCCGCCATATACATCATCACCACAAACGATATGATCCCCTTGACTAAATAACATTAGGATAGATGAAAGAGCCGCCATACCCGAACTGAACGCAAACCCTCGAACCCCGCCTTCAATATCCGCAATATATTGTTCAACAGCATTCCTTGTCGGATTGCCTGTGCGCGAATACTCATACCCTTTGTGTTTACCGATTGCTTCCTGTTTATATGTACTAACTTGATAGATTGGAAATACAACTGCACCTGTCTGAGGGTCCCCATCCACGCCACCGTGGATTAGCTTCGTTTTCATCCTCATTTTAAATCCCTCCTTGATAAATCTTTTTGCTCAAATACCGTTCACTACTGTCAGGGAAGATCGTCACGATATTTGTTCCGGGCTTCGCGTTTTGGGCCTCTTGCAAAGCTGCATAAAGCGCTGACCCAGAGGAACTACCAACCAGAAGTCCTTCCTTCTTAGCAAGCTCTGCTACCAAATCAAAAGCATCTTTGTCAGTAACGGTATAAATCTCTTGGAAATACTCCGTTTCCATAAACGGAGAAAGGAATTCCATCCCAATTCCCTCTGTTTTATGTGGTCCAGGTTCCCCTCCCGCGAGTATAGACCCCTCTGGCTCCACGATCACTGTTTTAATTTGAGGATTCTGTTCCTTCAAGTATTTCGCAGTACCCATGAAGGTTCCACCAGACCCCGCACCTGCCACAAACACATCCACTTTACCATCCATTTGCTGCCAAATTTCCGGTCCTGTCGTTTTATAATGAGCCAATGGATTCGCCGGGTTGGCAAATTGCTGTGGACAATAGGCACCAAGTTCCTCTTCCAATTCCTTCGCCTTTTCGATTGCCCCTTTAATTCCCTTTTCTGTTGGAGTGTTCACCACTTCAGCTCCAAGGGCTCGCATTAATTCCTGCTTTTCTTGTGAGAATTTTTCGGGGACGACGAAAATAACGCGATATCCCGTCCCAACAGCCGCTAACGCAACCCCAATCCCGGTATTCCCCGCTGTTGGTTCCACGATCGTTCCACCTGGTTTCAACAATCCTTTTTCTTCTGCGTCACGAATTAATTCTACACCTAATCGATCCTTAACACTGCCGCCAGGATTATAGAACTCCAACTTGGCAAACAATCGTACCCCATCTGGAAGTGGAAACTGGGTCAATTCAATGATCGGCGTATTTCCAATTAATGATTTCACACCTTTATGTACTTGCATCTTATAACCTCTTTCAATCCATATTGTAAAATTTTCATTTTATAGATTGCCCAAATTTACAAATCAAATTATATCACATTAAAAGCACCTGTGAAGGCGCTTTACAACACACGATAATTTTTTAGATCAACCTTTCACATTCCTCAATATTCTGAGTGTGCCTTTGCTTCATTTCAAACAAGAATTGTTTCGTCTCAGGCTCCATGTCAAGTTTTAGCGCCTGGTCAATTTTCCTTACTACCCACGATTGACCTTTATTCAGAAGCTGTAACTGTTCCTTTTGGGTTGGCAAAGCCTTCACCTTGTCTGTGAAATCTCCTGTATTCGTACTCATCTGTCCTTTTTCCCTGCGGATCGATTCAATCAATCCACGGCATGACCATGCTTCATCTTCCTTAACATGTTGAAAAAGAGTATTATCAGGTGCACTCTCTAACAAGAAAGCCAACGTTTCAACCCCTGCCTTTTCAGCCTCCAATAATTGATTGAGTAAACTATTTAGCACAGCACGATCCCTACAGGAAAAACATGTGATTCCCTCCGGCTCAACAACCCCATTAAAAAATCCATCAGTACAAAACACTTCACATCCGCAAACCTGACAATTCCCAACGAGTTCCTTCACCCTTTGTTCCTCCTTTATTAAGTTTTGGCTTTTCTGTCATCTAAAAATATTTTAGCATATGGAAAATAAATCAAACAGAAAACTTTGAAGTCCAAAGAGATCATTAATTCCTCTTTTCCGTATTTTTATTTCATGTATAATGGAAGGGATGAATAGATAAATCAAATGAATTTGAAGGGGATTTCGTTGAGAATAAAGAAAGAAATAGCGAAACATCGTTTAATCATCATATATTTAATCTTGGTCATTGTACCTACCCTCTTACTTACCCAGGCACTGGTTTTTTGGAGTAAAGAGAGGGAAAGAACACATCTATACGAAGAAGCACACCATGCCGCTAGTTTGCATGCTATGTATTTGGAAAGCTTCATTAGTGAAACAATTGGTAGAATGGAGTCATTAGCTGTTCTCATCACAGCTCAAGGTGGTGAATTGAATCGGATAAAAGGGATTTTCACCATGACTCATCACCAGGATCTTCGATTTTCAGGATTTTATTGGGTAAATCCATCAGGGGAAATCCTAATTAGTTCGAACCCTCTAAACAAAGATGTAAGTCTCGTGGACCGGAATTATTTTCAAAAAGTCCTTGAGACTGGATCCACTTATGTTTCAAAACCGCATGTTGGACGCGTAACAGGACGGATTATCGTGTCGATTGCCACTCCTATTGTAACTGAAAATGAGATCACCGGGGTTTTAGTAGGTAGCCTTCGGCTAGATGCTATAGAGCAATTTCTACAACAATTTGTCGGAAAAGAAACCATACAAGTTCGGGATGATAACGGCCGATGGCTAATCATGACCTCAGATACAACACCTGATCTGCCAACAATTAATGCCGAGGTCAATACACAGCGGGTTTCCTGGATCGTCCGTGCAGGGATTCCTGATCTACCAAAGGAATGGTATATCAAAAGTTACCTATTTTATTTCTTCATTAACTTAATTTTTATCCATATTCTTTATACACTTATTAAATACCGGTGGTTGAAAAGACAATTGAAATTGGAAAAGTTTCAAAATGAAGCTCAAAAGCTTGAGTTAATCGGGAGCCTGGCAGCGAGTACTGCCCATGAAATAAGAAACCCCTTAACAGGGATTAAAGGTTTGACAACATTACTGAGCGAAAAATATCATGACGAAAAAGATCAATTTTATTTTTCGATCATTCAACAAGAGATCAATCGAATCAATGCCATTGTTTCTGAATTGCTTGTGCTTGGAAAACCCACCATTCAAACGGTGGAAAATTATGATTTACACAGCATCCTTGCCGAGATCACGCCGATTATTCAATCGGAAGCCAATTTATATAATGTTGAACTTCTGATTAAGGAGGCGGATAGTCTACTGCCAATTACCTGTTCGAAAGATCATATTAAACAGGTTCTCCTAAACATTTCAAAAAATGCTTTGGAAGCAATGCCACACGGAGGCTCCTTGACAATCACCACTGGTCTACAGAAGGATCACGCAGAAGTCGAAATCTCGGATACAGGGAACGGGATTCCCCCGGAAGTGTTGGAAAAAATATTTGACCCATTCTTTACTTCGAAAAAGAATGGAACAGGCCTCGGACTTGTCGTTTGCAGGAGAATACTGGATATGTACGGAGGAACTATTGCTATTACAGGTACTTCCGAAAAAGGAACAACAGTTAAAATCACTTTACCACTTACTAAAGCGAAGGGGTAAGTGGACAATCCCCAAAAACACGGATTTCATGTCCACAAACCCTCTTATGGTGTCAAATAACGGAAAATTTATCCGCTATTCATCTTTCTAATCTTACATTTAGATAAATAGCGGAATTTAATCCATTAGAGTCATTCTTCCACTGCCAACGTCCGGTAAGTCAGGGGCCTTAACGACCATTAGGTCATCCTCGATTTGATCAGCCTGAAGAACGCCATCCCACTTGCTGACATAAAGATCACGGTTCCCACCAGCTAAAACCCTATTAGCTGTCTCCTCCTTTATTAGTTCTCCACCGTATCGTTGGGTTAAAAGGGATCGAAATATTGAATCCGGCGCCATTTTCTTTCCCGATCAAATAAAGAGTCAAGGGAACCGTTTTGTTTGGATTAAGACTTTCCTCACGGTTAAAAGCTGCGATCCGAGCGGGTAAACCGGTTTCTCCGTTTTAAAAGTAAGTTCTGTATAGGAATTGGAACAGCTAAGGTAGATGCCAGAATTCAGCAGAGCCAGGTAAATCTCGGAGGAATTCTTCATGGTAAAGTACATAATCAAAAAGGACTTCCGAAGGCAATTGCCTTCGGAAGTCCTTATCTCGCTTAATCTTCTCCTGCTCCAATAATCACAAGAAGAATAAACAGGACCAAGACGATTACAAAGAAATCATTATCAAATACCCCTGAAAAGCTGCTCATAGATTAATTAAACACTCCTTTAATTTTGTTTTCACCATGTTCATATAATTGAATTAATCTTCACCAGCACCGACAATCACTAAAAGGATGAAAAGAACCAGAATGATCAAGAAGCCTTCATCATTAAAAATTCCAGAAAAGCTACTCATAGTGAAACACTCCCTTTGAGTTTTTATCTTACAAGATATACATATGTTTTACCCCTCCTGTGTGGGTGGGCTTTTGCCCCATATCTGCGTAAAATGGGCATCTGCCCGATCAAACATCACTAAGGAAAATTGGACAATCAAGTAAATTGGAGATATAATATAATCCTTAAAAGGAAAATTCCTGAAAAGGTGGTTTCTTATGGGAATCAGAAACTTTCATTCGACCATAGAAGAAAAGGAGTTCAATGATATTAAGAGAGTGCTCCCGCAAATAAAATTGAAAGCAGACTATAACCATGAAATTTTAGATATTGGGGTGGAAATTCCTTTTGGGAATCAAGTTTTCATTCTTCTCAAGGGGGAACAGACTAATCAATGCTATGAGCTGATTACCCCTGATTGTCGGTTTTATGAAGGTTTGCAAACGTTGACGGAGGTTTTAGAGAAATTACAGGAAGAAACACAAGAGTAATATGTCGATATTCGTCACGAAATGACGAGTGAAAAAGGTCGAAAATAGGTGGATTTTCCGTTACTATAAACTAGTATGATGTTTATTACAGTAAAGGAAGAAGGCGTTAGAGTGGTATCAGAACTTAACATAGAATGTGAAATACAAAGATTAAAAGAACAACTAGAATTAACAGCAAAAGAAAATAACTATAATTTTCAACACCCACAGGTTATTGCTCTTAGTCAAAAATTGGACAAGCTAATTACTTTAGTCATGAGGAACCGTTGGCATAATACGTAAAATGCTCCGCATCAAACCAATCCTTGCTTCCCCTTTCTATAAATAAATATATTGTAACCAATAAAATAAGTTATCATCATAATGAAAAACAATCCTGAAATTGGGTCAATCATAAACGTTGGCAGGAGATTTGGATTGGGAGTCTGAGCTGTCTCATTTTCCAGCAGTTGAGTAAGGATTTGGATTGTGGGTATTTTCATCATTGCCCTAACCAGAACAATCACAAGAATAATAACACTTATATATGGATTATTTTTATAATAAAGCTCGTCATTTTGCAGGTAAAACCGAGTATGTTTCATCGATAAAATGAGAATAGCCAATCCTAAAAGGCATCCCAATCCGGCGAAAAATATAAATATTTGATCTAATGGTCGAATGATCAAAAGGATTGTTATAGTAAGAATCAACAAAAATAGGCGCAGGCAAATGCGGACCGGTCGATAAACCTGCATCCCAACTGCCCGCTTCACTCTTCGAAAAGCCACAAAACAGAGTAAGATGACAAACAACCAAAAAAACATCATATCCCCCTCCCCTATATAATAAGAACTAGGACGTCGAAATGATTCTTCATCCTGGCATCTTATAATTGAATCCTTATCTTTTTTCTAATCCATATATAAATCCAACTCACGAGAAAGAAGATGCCCATCGTCCAAAGCAAACTTCCTTTCCCAAATCCTTGTGACCATGAGAATGAAACAGCCATTATTGTCATATGTAATGCCAATAAAATAAATATGGATTTTAAAAAACCATCTTCTCTACTTCGCCTTGGAAGTGGATAGAGATGAAACCAAAAGGAATCCAAGCGTGGCCAAACTTGATATAGCTGAAAACCATTAAGCAAAAGGGCCATGATTAATAGAATAAGTGAAACATAAAGAGGAACTTGCCAAAACATTAAAGCCGCACTAATAATAGTGAGGCGGATATAAGGAAAAAACACCTCTTTTTCCCGGATCAATGATTTTAAGTAAAAGTAAAAATAGCTGGAGCTTGTTTTATATGGCAACCGTAAAAAATGAAAACGTAAATTTTTCCTAAGCGCCATAGACGTTTGTTGCTCTGGTGTTTCCATAAACCAATGAATAAAGGAATAAAAAGAAGCTTTTTTCTCCCGTTCCACTTGCAGCAAGAAAGTCCAGTTATAGTTCTCTTTCTTCGCCTTTTTCCAATAAATAAAAGCTATGATGAAAAGGACAAGAATGTTTAGTATCCAATAGGGCGAAATCACCCGAAAAATTTGCAAACAAACCAAAAGGGTCAAAACAAACCGGATCACCCTATACCCAATCGATAATGGTTGCCTCGCCCTCATTTCTTGCCCTGCAAGAAACAAGTTCCACAACAAAAGACATAGTATCGGGAGTAAATATGGCAGGATTTGCCCGTTTCCAACTAGATAGATCCCTAATAGCGGTGAAAGCAGAGCAAGAATTGCGACCATTTCTATGGAGTAGATTAAGAAACTGTAGATCAGGGACTTGCGAAAATAGGACCCCATTAAGTGTTGGACAGGTCGCAAAAAGATAAGGTCTGCTTCTTCAAAAAAAGTCCTTGGCTGACTACGCGCAAGCAACCATGCGAGAAATAACGAGAGAATCCACCCCAGAGGGAAACTGCTCGGCAAATGACTCGATAAATACTGATACAGAAAGGCCAATCCGATCAACAATAAAATAGGAAAATAAAAATACCCCATGGCAATAATCCTTAGATAACGAATGGCATCTTCCCAAAATCCCCAAAGGCGCTTCTTCCATAATTGATTTAAATCAGCCATTTCTTTGCACCTCTGTCACCGTTAAGAAGATTTCCTCTAATGAAGCCTTTTCCATACCGGTTTGTTGACGTATATCTTCAAGTGTTCCCCGCAGGATCACCCTTCCTTCATGTAAAAGAATCAATTGATCACAGTATTGCTCTGCTGTACTTAAAATATGGGTAGACATCAGAATGCCAGCCCCTTCTCTTTTTCTTTTTTCGAGCATTTGCAGCAAAGACTGAATCCCCCTGGGGTCAAGACCAACAAATGGTTCGTCGACAACATACAAAGATGGTTCGGTTAAAAAGGCATTCATAATCATCAGTTTCTGCTTCATTCCCTTGGAGAAGGTGGAAGGAAACCAGTTCACCATTCGTTCCATACGAAATTCCTGCAAAAGCTCCTTTGCTCGCTTCTCAAAATCAGGCTGATTAAGTTGATAGGCCATCGCCGTTAATTCAAGGTGTTCCCATAAAGTCAAATGCTCATAAAACAAAGGCGTTTCAGGGATGTAAGAAATCTTCGAGGAATATTCAGCAGGGAAATCCTTTCGTTTCTTCCCTTCCAATAAAATCGTCCCTTCAAAGGGGTCCAACAGCCCTAATATATGCTTAATCGTAGTACTCTTCCCCGCTCCATTTAAGCCAATCAACCCCACCATTTCCTGTGACTGAACATCAATTGAAACCCTATGTAGGACAGGCTTCCCTTTCACATAACCCCCGATAATCTCCTGTACTTGCAAAACTGGTCGTCCCATTCGAATCCTCTTTTCCTTTAAGGATAATCTTATTGTACCTGAGGGCTATTCTTTGGGCAATTCGATCGAGGGGAAAGAAAAGAACCCCTTTGAGTGAAGGGGTCAGTCTAAATCCTTATATCCAATAACGCTCTCTACCACCTTCTCCACCGATTTCCTCCAAATATAATAAAACGTCCATTTTGGAAGTTATTCCATAGCCACTTGATCAGTAAAAGCTTAAATGCTCCTCTTGTAATAGGTATTAAGCATAAAAAGCCAAGTACATCCGTGAAGAATCCAGGGGTAAGCAATAATAATCCACCAGCGAAAATGACTACGCCATCCAGCAAAGCATCACCAGGAATACCTCCCTGTTGCAATTCTCTGATGGTACGTTGCCATACTTGCAGTCCCTGCCTTTTGGCTAGCCAGGCACCTAACACACCTGTGAAAATGATCATAAATAGAGTTGGAAACCAACCAAACGTTTTTCCAGCAGTGATCAAACCCCAAATTTCTATGGTGGGTACAATAATTAGTATAGTGATTAATAGTTTCATAGATTCTCACCCCTGTTCTTCTTTTTTCTCCTCCATCTTAACAAAGGATAAGCAAAGAATACAATCACAGGAATGAGGGGTTTGTAAATTAGTAGAAATTTCTTCCACTATTGTTCATTAAGGTACTAGCTTCGGGTAGTCTGCATAGTGAAACCGTTTCCATACAAGAAAATACTTTTGATAAGGAAATGTCGTCCGCTAAATTTCCCGTTATCTTTGCCTTAGACGGCTTCTTCTCGATGTAATTTTGTTGAAGCTGTGGCTAGAATCAAAGTATCACGAATTTTAATCAAACCATTTCCAGCACAGTGTTCGGCTTCACTCAAGATGAGTTCTGTTGTCGTATTTAATAAGACAGCAAGTTCTTCTGCTTCAACGATTCCCAAATTCCAAACAGTGTCTAAAAACTCCATTCTGAACACGTTTGATTCCCCCTAATAAGCTTGTCCTAATTCATTCTTAAATTTAACTATAATCGATCTGTCATGAAAATGTTGTCATATTTTGCGTTATTTAAAAATATTTTTTGCCTATTTTTACTAAGTTTATGTTTTTTACCCAGACCAGTCCTTTCCTTGTTCCATATAATAATTGAGCTAAAGCTTGGGTAAAACCGAGCTGTTACATTAAACGATCACGGGAGAGGATGAAGTGGGATGAATTTCAAAAACATGCTTAAAAAGATTAACGAAAAAAGTAAGAAACCCTGGAGTATGGATAAGGTAAAGTCAATCGCCAAAGGATATTCGAAAAAGGATTTAAACAAAGGAAAAAACCTTGAAAGTTTAATTGAGGATGTCGCAAAAGCTGCGGGGATTAAAATTTCCGATGAAAAGCTGGCTAATGTGAAAGATAAAGTAATGAAAAACCTCGGCAAGAAGTAAACCATCCTGTACCATCTGTCAAAAAGAAAAGAGATCCTTGAAAGCCAATAGCTTAAAAGGATCTCTATTTCTTTTGTTGTTTAACTGTACTGTGGTCTCATTTTAGAACGTTTGTTAACATGTTGATCAGCACCTAAGGCAGCTATCGCTCCATCTGCAGCAGAAATGACTGCCTGTTTGATGGGGGTCCGACGCGCATCCCCACCAGCAAACACTCCATCAACACTGGTACGCAAAAATTCATCCACATTGACATAACCTTCTGAATCCCTACTTACCGCATCTTTTAGGAAGTCTGTTCCAGGTTTTAGGCCTGCCAAGTAAAGAAAGACACCGTCAACATCCCAGGTTTGCTCTTGTTTTTGGTCGTCTAATATAAGTAATTTCTCTACTTTATTGCTTCCAACAATTTCTTTTAAACGGTGCTTAAAGTAAATTTTCACATTTTCTTTCCGTTCCAGATCAGAGTAGTCTACTTCGCCTTTAAACTGGCTAGTCGGAACAACAAGCCTTACTTCTTTACAGAATTTCGAAAGGGCTTCTGCTTCATGTACTGCTTCTTCGGTGTCCCCTACAACAGCAACGATCCGATCCTGGAAGAATGCTGCATCACAGGTTGAGCAATAGCTGACGCCACGACCTGTATACTCTTCTTCGCCTTTAATTTTATTTAATGGAGCCTTGGCTCCTACACCAATAAACACGCTTTTCGCTTTAATGGTCCCTTCCGGAACTTCAAGTTTTTTAATCTCATCATCAGAGAAATCAACGCTTAACACATTGGAACGAACGAAGGTGGTTCCAAAATCCTTGGCTTGGGCCTGCATCATCTGCAACAACTCTAAGCCTGTTACTTCCCCTCTGATCCCCGGGTAGTTGGCAATCTTATGGGTTATAGCCAACGTCCCGGATGCTGGCGATTTATCGATAACAAGAGTTTTCAGTTTTCCACGGGATGCATACACTGCAGCGGAAGTACCAGCTGGTCCTCCCCCAATACATACAAAGTCCCATACTTCATCAAGGATTTTCTGGTCCATTGGCGAGAAGATTTGATCTTGATTAAGCTGCTCTTCCTTTTGTTCAGCTTTTGGCTCATCTGTAATTCCCAAATAGGCTTTCATTTTGTTTGGGCGATAACCAATAAATGCTTCTCCATCAATAAAAGTAACCGGTGTAGAAAACATTCCTTTTTCATGCAAATCATCAAAATACTTCGGGTTTTCTGTTACGTTTCTTTCTTCATATTCAATATTCCAGGATTTTAATTCATTTTTTATCTTTTCACAGTAAGGACACCCAGTGCTACTATATACGATCGCTTTTGCCATAATCCATCACTCCTTAAATACATTTATCTATAACTAACTAATACTAGTTTATAATAATTACAAATAAAAATCAAGGTCCTTCATGTATTTTAGTGTATTCTTTTTCTTAAAAAGATAACCTAGAGTGAGTTAAGAAAATAAAAGCAGGTTAATCCCAGCAACAAGCACAATACTATAGGCAATTCTTTGAATAAATTCCTTTGGCAAGCGCTCAAACCATTTTAAACCTGTTGACACGCCTAACAGAACAACCAAGGAACCAAGGAGGATATATATGGTAAGAGTTGGTGTTACATCCCCATGAAGCCCATGCATAAGTAAAGTAAAGAGATTGCTTAGGAAAAAGGTCACCTGTAGATTGGCATTATAGTTACGTTTATCCTGGTAAAACATAAGAAAATACACTACAAAAAAAGGCCCGCCAACCGCAAAAGCACCCCCGACAAACCCTCCCGCCAGTCCAACCAGGACTGGAAACAATAAATGTTCGGAAAACGGAAGATGTTTCAGTTCTTTTTTAGGTTTTAAAAACAAATACACAACAAGCCCTAGCAAGACAAAACCCAGCCACTGCTTCATCATTTCTGAAGTACCAAACTGGCCAATAAAGAAAAAGGCAAAAATCCTGCCTACAAGTGCCGCACAAAGGATGGGGACTAATTCCTTCCAACATATGTAGCGATAATATTTAATTAAAATGCGAATGGAGATCAGGATGGTTAAGCCTAGAATCAAAAGAATGCTATCCTTAACTGTAAGTATAAGTGAAAGCAGGCCCATGGAAAAAAGACCAAAACCAAACCCACTCGATCCCTGAATAAAACTGCCAATAAATAGAATGATTAGAATATAGATTAATTCAATTGACACGTGGTATCCTCCATTTTATTATCTGATTAAAAAAACTCTAACGAAAAGATGGATAGCTTGTCCATAAAGAAAAAGGATCTTATGCCCATTTCACATATTTATGTGAAAGGTAAATCCCCATTTCAATCACCATCCTCAACGGGCAATTCTCTACAATCTCCCCATCTGCTAAGGATAAGTTATTTAAATGTATTATACTACTAAATACTGGAAGCATGAATCTGTATGTTTTTCTTTTTTCTTCAAAGGATAATAACAAGTCAAAGACAAGGGAGAGAAAAACGATTGGCGACACTTTACACGACTCTAACCATTATCATAGCTGCCGTATTGCTTGTTGGACTGATTCTCTCTATAAGATACGGAGCTAGACAGAAAGTACACGATCATGGTGTAGACCCAAGTATGAAAAGACATCCATTGGCAAAAAACCCGATTGTTTGGGCCTACATTTTTGGCATTGCCCTTTTCTTTCTCTTATTGTGGGCATTTAAACTGTATCATAATGCCCCATTTTAGGGAGGTGAGATGATGGAAAAACAAAAATATTATGTATCTGTTAAGGCACATGAAATTTATGCAGATCCAACCATTGCCGAATGGGAATATGAAATCGAAGCAACAGAAGATGAAGTATCTGTCCTGCAGGAGATGTTGGATGAAGTACATGAAAAGGACGGCAATACCATTACCCCTGCACATGTGCCTTATATCCAATACCATGATGACGAACCGAATGATGAGTACGATGATACCTTAATAAAAACTTATCGTTTTATTCATCGGGTTGGCACTCCTGAAGCAAAAGAACATATTGAAAGCATGGGAATGTTGGGAAATCAAGCGATGCCTTGGTAACACTATTGATTCAAACCAATGCAAAAAAGGGAACCCTCAAATGTGGAGGGTATCCCTTTTTCATTAAATAACTTTTAATGTTTCTTCTCGAATCAAACCTAAAAGTTCATTTTTTAAATCAAGAAATTCTAGGGATTGTTTAATACTAAATTCTCTTGGTCGATCCAGTGGAACCTTGATGTTCTTCTTTAGCCTTCCAGGTCTAGCAGTCATCACATAGATAGAATCACCGAGAAAAATAGCTTCATCAACATCATGGGTAATAAACAAAATGGTTTTCCTTGATTCTTCCCACACTTTAAGCAGTATTTCCTGCATAATCGTACGAGTTTGTGCATCTAAGGCACCAAACGGTTCATCCATTAGTAAAATTTTAGGGTCGTTGGCAAGCGCGCGTGCAATTGCCACCCTTTGTTTCATTCCCCCGGATAATTGGACGGGATAATGCTTTTCAAAGCCCTTCAAACCAATTAGGTTTAAATAATGCTTTGCGGTTTCCAATCTTTGTTTTTTAGGAACTCCCTTTAATTCCAGACCAAAAGAAATATTATCCTCAACAGACAACCAGGGATATAAGGTATAAGATTGGAACACCATACCGCGATCAGGTCCTGGTTCTTTCACTTCTTTTCCATCTAACAGAACTCGTCCAGACGACGGTTGTTCAAGGCCGGCAACAATCCGCAATATGGTGGATTTTCCACAACCGGAAGGTCCAAGAATCGTAACAAATTCTCCATCATTTACTGAGAAAGAGGTCTGGTCCAAGGCAACCATTTCCCCACTCTTCGTTGGAAAAACTTTTCCCACTTGATCTATAATTAGTTTTGCAGTATCCATACCCTACCCCTCCTTCCTCATCCATGAGAATGATGTACGGTAAAGAGCCTTAAATAGCAAGTCGATAATCATACCTAATAAACCAATAATAATAATACCTACAATGATTTTTTCCGGTTTGAGAAAGCGGGAAGCTTGCATAATCATGAAACCTAGTCCGCTTGTAGCCCCAACAATTTCTGCCACAACCAAGTAGGTCCATGCCCATCCGAAAGTAATCCTTAATGTATCTACAATTCCTGGTAAAGATGCAGGAAGGATAACCTTCCGAAAGATTTGTCGCTTAGAAGCACCGAGAGTATAAGAAACCTCAATCAGATCGTTTTGAATGTTTTTGGTTACGTCCATGACCATAAGTGTCAGCTGAAAAAAGGTTCCGAAGAAAATAACGGCCATTTTTTCGGCTTCACCTAAACCGATCCATAAAATAAACAAGGGAATAAATGCAGAGGCTGGCATGTAGCGAATAAATCCAATAATCGGTTCAAATGCACCTTCCATAATCCTTAAAGAACCCATCAGCATACCAAGTGGTACACCAACCAAAGCAGCAAAGAAAAATCCCAAAGCAACGCGACTAAAACTAATCCCAATGTCTGAAAGAATTTCTCCATCTATAAATTGGTTAACCGCGGTTTTCCATATCACATCTGGCGCTGGCAAAAACAAGGGATTAACTAGTCCGCCATAGCTAAGCAGTGACCAGATGCCAACAAATGCCACAAAAGAAGCAATACCTGCGCCAATATAGATGCTTCTCGGGATCTCCTTGTTCGGGGTAAACAATCTGCTAAACACCGTCTTCCTCCTTCATCTATTTTCTTTTTTCAACACTGATTATATCCTTGTAAAAAAGCCATATTGTTGTCCTTTAGGGCTCTTGCTTTTTTATCTATTAAAGCGTATGAATAAAAGATGGGCCCTTAAAGGGCCCTCCCCATTTTTTATAGTCCTTGTACAAATGTTGGGTTAATAATTTCTTCTACAGTTGGTGCACTATCAATAATTTTTTGCTCTAAGTAAAAATCGATATCATTTTGTGTTGATTGATAAATGGATCCTTTGTTATCAGCTGTTCCAAATGCCTTCTTGTTTTCATCTAAATTAAAGAATTTCAAACCTGAAGCAGTTCCAGTGAATTCTTTCTCATCAATATTTAAACCTTTAGCCATAATTGAAACAGCATCTTGTTCATTTTCTTTCCAGTAATTCATTGCATCTGCCATTGCGGCAACAAAAGCTTTAATATCATCTGGGCGCTTTTCTACAATTTCTTTTCTAAACCCGACTGTATCCACAATAATTCCTGGCAAATCCTTAGTTGTTAACAATACCTTACCGTTTGCATTGGCGCCTTTGGATAACCATGGCTCCCAGGTAACTGCAGCATCGACTTTTCCTGCAGTAAAGGCAGCCCCAGCATCACCTGCAGACATCTGTACCATTTCTACATCTTTATCTGTTAACCCTGCCTGTTTTAAGGCACTCAATAACAACAGATGGCTGGTCGATCCAAATTCAAAAGCAACTTGCTTTCCTTTTAAATCAGCAGCTGAATTTATATCATTTTTTACAAGAATTCCGTCTCCACCATAAGAGTCATCAAGAATCCAGACGACTTCCATCGGAACTCCTGAAGAAGCGAGAGTGGTTTGTACATCCAAAGCAGTAGCCATCCCGTCAAGTTTCCCACCTGCCAGTGCTTGCTTTCTTTCAGCCAACCCTTCGATAATAGAGAGTTCTACATCGACCCCATGCTTCTCGAAGAAACCTTTTTCTTCAGCTAAGAAGAGAGGCCCGTAACCTGTCCAGGTAGGTAATGTTACTTTTAAAGGCTCCTTCGTTTGTTGTTCTTGCTGTGATTTTCCCGCTGAAGAATCTTCATTGCTTGCTCCACCGCAAGCGGTCACACCTAGTAATAGTGATGCGGATAATAAAACACTCATCCATTTTTTCATTTTTTGGACTCCCCCATTTTTTTATATAATCTCTTTTATTGCATGTATAAAAGCATCTATGCCTTCTTCATCCCCCACAGAAACACGCAAGGAATACTTTAAGTCATACCCTGTCAATGTTCTTACAATAATTCCACGCTCTGCCAGGGCATCAAATATTTCCTGACTATCCCTGCCCATATCAACGTAAACAAAGTTTCCATTTGTTTCTAAGTATTTCCAACCAAGTTCAACAAACAACTTATATAACTGTGTTTTCCCCTTTTGATTTAACACTTTTGCTTTTTCCACATGTTCCTGGTCTCTCAAAGCAGCAAGCGCGCCAGCTTGGGCCACTGCGTTCACGTTAAACGGTGGACGAACATGGTGGATCGCATCAACGACTTGTGCATCCCCTATGCCGTAGCCTATACGTGCAGCAGCCAAAGAATAAATCTTTGAAAAGGTCCGAACCACAAAAACAGGTAATTTTTTCTCCACATACTTTATAGATGATGTATATTCATTTGAATCCGCATATTCATGATAGGCTTCATCGATGACAACCAGTACGTGTGAGGGAATTTTTCCTAGAAATGCTTCCATTTCGCTATCTGGAATAATTGTACCCGTTGGGTTATTTGGATTGCACAGAAAGATTAGTTTAGTCCTCTCCGTGATCCGTTCCAGAATGGCAGTTAAATCAATCGATAAATCAGACTTCATGGGAGCAAAAACAGGTTTGGCGCCCATCAAATGTGTTGAAGCTAAATACTGAACAAAGGTAATTTGCGGGATAATGACCTCATCCTCTGGTTCCAAAAAAGTCTGGGCAAGAAGGACGATCATATCATCTGCCCCATTAGATAAGATCAATTGATCTTTGTTGATGCCCTCAATTGTAGAGATTTCTTCTTTTAATTCCTCTCCGGTTGAGTCAGGATATAAATTTAATGCCAAAAGGGATTTTTGCATAGCTTCCATTACTTTGGTAGAAGGTCCCAATGGACTTTCATTAAAGGAAAGCTTGTACACTTTGTCCTTCTTTAGAACCTTTTTTAAATCTTCAATCGGCAAATCAGCTAGCTGACAGGTATAAGGAGTAAGGTTTGGATATACGTTTCTGACAAGTTTCTGTAGCTGCAAGTTGATTTCCCCCTTTCCCTTTCCCCTCTTTTATTTATATTCAGTACCCAAGCGATCCGCCTGTACTACTGCATTAATGACCATGTCTGGAGTAACCGAAAAAGGCATGTTTGCCATATCTTCAATCTCTACTGCGACGCTTCCAAATTGTTGAAGTTGTTCTTTTGATAAAGAAACAATTCCCATATCTTTCAGAGTTGTCGGCAGTTGAACCTGGTGATAGAAAGATATTAATTCTTTCATTTCACTTACATCCTTACCTTCCAGTGCAAGCTGGGACAAAATGCCGAAGGCAACAATTTCTCCGTGATAAGTGTCATGGACTTCTGGGAAAATTGTCAATCCAGAATAGATAGCGTGAGCTGCAGCTGTCCGGCAAGCGTCACCGCCATACCCACTAACACTACCACTAATTAAAATAATTGCATCAATGACATCATTTAAAGCCTGACTAGCCTGACCTTTTTGAGCTGATTCTATTGCTTTTTTTCCAGATTCTAGTAAAATGAGATATAATTCATTCGCAATTTTCACAGCAGTTCTCACAAGTGCAGTTGGAACTGACTTTTGTGATGATGCGCGAGATTCGAACCATTTCGCCAAGGTGTCACCAATACCAGCAATAAGGAACCTCACAGGTGCTTGGCAGATAAGGGTTGTGTCAACCAAAACCAAATTTGGTGCTTTCGAAAGACGACTAATCTCTGTGAAAATGCCCTCATCATTGTAAATAATTGAAATTTGCGTTGCCGCCGCACAAGTTGCTGCAATGGTAGGGACTGCGATCACCGGAAGATTCGTTGCGTATGCTACAGCCTTCACAGTATCTATTGCTTTCCCGCCTCCAACCGCAATCAAGAGCTGTGGTTTTTCTGCTTGTACAAGTTGAATTAATCTATTAATTTGTGTCCAAGAAGACTCTCCGCCATACCATTCAGTTGTACTGACAATCCCACTTTCCTCTAGGCTTTTTAGCATTTTCTCTGAAGTGATGGACAATGCCGTCTTGCCACCAATGACCAAAGCCTTTTGTCCAAACATTTGTGCATGCTGCCCTATGTTATCAAGGACATCAGGTTGACGAATATAACTAGCTGGCCCTACTGTTGCCTGCATCCTAAATTTCACCATTTCCTTTGATTATTTATTAATAGTTTTGTCATATTTATTCACCTTGACTATTCTATGGGAGAACCAAATAACTGTCAATAACCTATTTCCCTACTAGATATCATCTCGTTTAACATATTTGGCAGAGGTGAAAAACTGTTTTCGAAAGAAATAGCCGATCAAACAAACCACTATAATGATTATAGCTACGTATATTCCATATTGATGAAGAACAACTCCAATTTCTTCAATGTAATTTCCAAAGAACCGTCCGATCAAAAATAAAACAAGAGTCCATAAAAATCCAGTTGAATAAGAAATAGCGGCATATTTTCGAAAAGGCATCTTATTAATCCCTACTAAATAAGGAATAATATGTCTAACAACAGGAAAAAAGTAACTTATAAACAACGAAAGTGAACCATATTTTCTTATTAGTAACTGCGATTTGAGTAAATATTTATTGTTTTTCCTTTTGATTACCTTGTCAAGAATGGGTGCCCCAATCCAACGGCCTAGAAAATACCCAATTGATAGTCCTGAGGCAACCCCAGCGTAGGTAATAAGAAACGAAGGGATTGGTTTTAAAAGTCCGAGAGTGGTAACAAATCCCCCAGTCATGACAATGACTTCATCAGGGATAGGCATTCCCACAATGCCCAACCAAAGGCAGAAAAATAAGGCAGGATATCCATAATGATGAACTAACTCGATAAGTGTGGAAGCATCCATATCTTTTCCTCCTTACTCCAGTTCACTTTGTACACCGATAAACAAAAGCAGGAGGAATATTTAACGGCACAAAAGAAACATCGATGTCAGCGAAGTGTTTCTCCAGATGAGGGAGCATTTGGCGAGAATATTGAAAAGCAATAAAGGTTCCACCAGGTTTAAGGGAATGCACTACACCTTCCATAATACGATCCCGAAGAGACTGGCTAAAATTCGCAAAAGGTAACCCGGAAAGAATACAGTCTACTTGATCCATGCCTAATTCATGAATATCTGAAAATAAATTTTCCGCGGAGGAACGAAAAGACATCTCAGGGTATAATTTTTCTAGTCTTCTACGCATCTCAGTATCCTGCTCATAAATAATCCCCTTAGTGCAAGGCTGTTTATATTGGTGAATAAGGCCTGTGAAGGCTCCCGTGCCCGCCCCCAGTTCGACAATACTCTGAGTGGTGTCCCAATCCACATTTTTCAACATGGCATTGGCTAAAAAGATTGAACTTGGAGTGACGCTGCCAACACGCTTAGGTGATTTTAGAAACTTATAGAAAAACGTCATTTTATCTACAATCATAGTTTTTACCTCTTTTTCAGCCTTGAGTATAGAAAATGAATGGTAATCCATTCATCGTCTTTTATTCTCTTAGACGAATTTGCCCGAATTAAAGACGTTATAAACGATAAAATTTATTTTACCATGGAATGATAAAAACAGCTAAAAAAATTTGAATGAAACCTGCCGTAAAAAAGGAAAAAACAGACTAACTCAAGTCTGCTTTTTCCTTTTTTATTCCACGAAGTGGAGTTTTTCTTCTTTTTCTTGATTTATTTCTTGATGGAGAGGAAGAAAAATATCAACTGTTGTTCCTTCCCCTATCTCACTGGTGATAGCAATTTTCCCATTGTGATCTGCGATGATTTTGTAACAGATCATCAATCCAAGCCCCGTACCTGTCGATTTAGTGGTGAAGAAAGGTTCGCCCAGTCTCTTTAGTTGTTCATCAGAAACCCCTACCCCCTCATCCACAATTTCAACATGAAGCTGTTTATCATCTGGATTATCAATCGTTATTTTTAAATTTCCGCCACTAGGCATCGCTTCCATCCCATTTTTGATTAGGTTGATAAATACCTGCTTTAAATGGTTTTCTTCACAATTGACAAAGGAATAATTACTTTCGTTATTCATCCCTATCCTTATATTCTGCATATTTGCTTGTGGGTCAAGCAACGCTACGGTACTTTCTAAAATAATCGCGACATCTTTTCTGTCAAAATGACGCAAATGCGGTTTCGATAGGATTAGAAATTCGCTAACGATTAAATTAATTCGATCTAATTCAGATAGCATAATATCATAATATTTTTGATTTACTTGGTCTGAGCTTTGTAAAAGCTGGACGAAGCCACGCAAGGTGGTTAACGGGTTTCGAATTTCATGAGCAACACCTGCGGCTAATTGACCAGCTACTGATAATTTTTCGGATTTTAGCAAAAGCTCATCGGTCTTTTTTCTTTCGGTTATATCTCTCGAAACAATAACGATTTTCTCAACCATGCCGCGATCATTTAGAATCGGCATTCCCCTAGATTCGAAGGTAATCCATCCGCCATTTACATGGGGCACACGGTATTCCGCTTGGCCAGGTGTTTTATCTGCCACAATATCTTTAAAAACCTGTTTCACTCTTTCCCAATCCTCGGGATGGACGGAAAAGTAGCTTAGGTTATTCCCCTGAAATCCAGCAATACACTGATGCGATTGTGTTGCATACAGTATCTTCCCTTGCGGATCTGCTAAAGCAATAAAATCTGATGTATTCTCTGTAATTAACCGATATTTTTCCTCGCTTTCACTCAGCGCTCTCTCCATCATTTTCCGCTCCGTAATATCCTTGGCAATTAGGTAATAACCCGTTACCTTTTTCTTTATGTGAATGGGAATACATTTTACACCAATTTGAACACGGTTGCCATTATAGTGCATGATGGTAGCCTCAAAGTGAGAAACCTCATCTTGTTTAATAATATCCAAATACTCCCCGCATTTTTCCTTGTCCTCGTTGCTAATAAAAGAAGAAAAAGGCTTCCCTTCAACTTGATGACTAGTAAAGCCAGTAATCTCTTCAATTAACGGATTGGCATGTAAAATAAATCCTTTAAGATCAATCTCACAAATTAGTGCAGAATTTAATTCAACAATCGAATGAAGCTTATCTTTTGTCTCAACAATGGTCTTGGAAAGTTTCCATAGGCATATCCAGGACATGATAAGCAAAATAATCAAAAAGAAATACAGCATGAGAAGTCCTTTCTTCCACCCTTCAGTTTGTTATCGCTAATTTTTTCCTTATAATATATTCGCCTCTTTATAGGTAAATTTCCTCCTGCGAATTTTGTCTATTTTTGTATTTAGATAAAGAAACAATATTTGCGTATTCGTAACAAAATATTCACAAAATTCGATTCAGAAGTAAGTTGGTTTGTGGTATAATTTAAATAGATTTAATAATCAAATAGATGTTCTTCAAAAACTTTAAAGGGAGGCGATTAGATTGCAAGGAAGAGTCTTTTTATTTGTGGGTCCTGACGGTTCTGGACGAAATACACTTGCCAATGCAATGGGAATTACTTTTCACATTCCTCGAGTCGTCTCTTATACCACTAGGCCGAAGAGGCAATATGAAACACCTGGGAAAGAGTACATTTTCGTCACGGAAAAGGAATTCACAGAGATGGAACAAACAGGAAATTTTATTGAAGCTGTTCGTTCAGATGATTATTACTACGGAATTAAGAAAGAAGACTGTGAACGCTTTTTACGTGAGCAAGGAGGCTTTTACGCTGTTTTAAGTCCTGCAGGGTGTGAGATCTTTAAGGAATTATTCCCTAACGCATTAACTATTTTTGTTTATGCGGATCGTGAGACAGTAACAGAGCGACAAAAGCAGCGTGGTGATGACGAGCAAACCATCGAGCGTCATCTTCGCCATTATGATAACGTGATGAAGTATCAAGAAGCATGTGATATCGCCATTGCGAATTATGACCTAGCAAGTACAGCACAAGAGCTAACAACAAGAGTTGAAAACTTTTTAGGAATCGTCCATGATCCCGATAGTAAATATTAAATTAGAAATAAAATAAAGAGCACCTCACGGAGCTCTTTATTTTATTTTGTACTTGCTATAACTTGAAAGTCTTTTGAATAACCAAGCGAAACAGAAATTTTCTGGCCATACTCACGTACTAGTTTCGCTGTCTCTTCAAGCCTCTCCTTCTGCATACGGGTAGTTGGTCCGGATACGGAGATAGAAGCTGCAACTTTTCCTGTATAATCCCATATAGGGGCCGCTGCACAGGATATACCTAGTTCGTTTTCCTCTAAGTCAAAAGCATACCCTAGTTCTCTTACTTTTTTTAAATGCTCGAGCAGCTCATCCTCTGTCGTTAAAGTATGTGGGGTGTGTGCAAGCCATTCACAACCACTCAGTACCTTTTTTAGAGTCGCAGGTGGTAGATAGGCAAGAATGGCTTTCCCGACTCCCGTGCAATGAACTGGCACCCGCTTGCCGATCTGACTATGCATGCGAATAGTTTGTGTACCTTCCACTTTCTCGATGTATACCACCTCATGTCCATCGAGGACAACAAGATGAATGACTTCCCCGGTATGATCAGCAAGTTCCTGGAGGTAAGGATAAGCAACCTTGCGAATATCAAGATTGCTTAACAGCCGAGAAGAAACGGCTAACCATTTATAACCCAATTTGTATTTTTCTGTATGTCGATCCTGTTCCACATAACCGAGATGAACAAGGGTATTTAGGACTCGATGGACTGTGCTTTTATACATCTCAAGCTTCGTTGCCAATTCTGTAATCCCTATGCCGTTCTTTTCCAAACTAACCTGTTCAACAATTTGAAAAGCCCGTTCAAGGGATTTAACACCTTCTTCCATCTTCTCCCCCCTTTAAAGATTGTTGGCAAAGGTACTTTAAACCGTAAGATTTTTGTACTTTGCTGCTAGATCCGTAATATTCATCTGCAATCTTGCTACACCTGTTTCCAAGGCAGCTTTTGCAACGGCAAGAGCTACATTTGGTGCAACCCGTGGATCTAAGCTATTCGGGATCACGTTTTCCTGGGTAAGCTCTCCTTCGGGAATTAAATTTGCAATCGCATAAACAGCAGCAATTTTCATTTCCTCATTTATACTAGAAGCTTGAACATCTAATGCACCACGGAAAATCCCTGGGAAAGCCAAGACGTTATTTACCTGATTAGGGTAATCTGAACGTCCAGTCCCAATTACCTTTGCACCTGCGGCTATTGCATCCTCGGGAAGAATTTCAGGGTCAGGATTCGCCATAGCAAAAATAATTGGCTGGGGGTTCATAGAGAACACCATTTCCTTAGATAAAATACCGGCTGCTGAGACACCTATGAATACATCTGCCCCAACGATAACTTCTTTTAATTGACCTTTTAATTTTTGCGGGTTAGTCATTTTGGAAATTTCAATCTTTGTTTCGTTCATTCCTTCTTCTCTACCCTCGTAAATCGCTCCCTTCGTGTCACACATTATTATTTGCTGTACACCCATAGAATGTAGCAGCTTTACAACGGCTACGCCAGCAGCTCCCCCTCCGTTGACAATCACTTTCACCTCTTGCAAATTCTTACCGGCAAGTTTCAATGCATTAATTAAACCAGCTGCAGTAACGATTGCAGTTCCATGTTGATCGTCATGGAAAACCGGGATATTCATTTCTTCTTTTAAACGTCTTTCAATTTCAAAGCATGCTGGAGCAGCGATATCCTCTAAATTAATTCCTCCAAAAGTAGGTTCGAGCAATTTAATTGTTTCAATGAGTTTGTCAGGATCCGTAGTATTTAGACAAATGGGAAAAGCATCAACGCCAGCAAATCGTTTAAACAATACTGCTTTCCCTTCCATTACTGGCATCGCCGCTTCTGGACCAATATTACCTAAACCGAGAACAGAGGTTCCATCACTGACTACGGCCACCAAATTTCCTTTGATCGTATAATCGTAAACTCGGTCTCTTTGCTTGAAAATTTCCCGACATGGTTCTGCAACACCTGGTGAATAGGCTAAACTAAGATCCCTTGTACTCTGTACGGAAACCTTTGAATCAATACTAAGCTTGCCTTGAAAAGTGCGGTGAAGTTCTAATGCTTCTTCCTTCAATGCCATTATTAAGCACACCATCCTTGTAAATTTTCACCTTGTTCCGCATTACAGAACAACGTTCTATTAATAAAATTTTACCATTTAAAGCACTGAATGTAAATGTACTTTTCTGAAATTTTATATTTAAGTGATAATATGGATTATTGGCTGGTATTTGATTATAATAGAAAAAAAGAAAGGTGGGAAATTTCACATGCAGAATTACGACTCCTTATACTATCCTTATCCCTCCCGAAGACATGCGGTGTTTGCCCGAAATGGCATGGTTGCCACTTCGCAATCCCTTGCGGCCCAAGCCGGCCTTGACATCCTCCGCAGTGGCGGCAATGCAATTGATGCTGCGATCGCTACTGCAGCATGTTTAACTGTAGTTGAACCCACTTCCAACGGAATTGGTGGTGACGCCTTTGCCCTTGTTTGGAGCGAAGGTAAATTACATGGTTTGAATGCAAGTGGCCCTTCCCCGGGGTCCATTTCAATTGAAAAATTAGTGGCGGCTGGCCTTAAGGAAATTCCAAGACATGGGGTGATACCAGTCAACGTTCCTGGTATTCCATCAGCTTGGGTGGCACTATCAGAGAGGTTCGGCAAGCTTCCCCTGACACAGGTTTTACAGCCTGCTATTGTCTACGCGGAAAAGGGTTTCCCTGTATCCCCTCATGTTCATTCCCTATGGAAATCATCTTTCGAGATGTTTTCTAAACTAAAAGGAGAAGAATTCCAATCCTGGTTCGAGGTATTTGCACCTGAAGGCAGAGCTCCTCATATGGGGGAGATGTGGAGATCTCAAGGCCATGCTGAGACGCTCCAATCGATCGCAGAAACTAAAGGTGAGGCCTTTTATCGGGGCTATTTAGCAGAGCAAATGGATGCCTTCATGCAAAAGCATGGTGGGTTCCTGCGGAAAGAAGATTTGGCAGCCTATAAGCCAGAATGGGTAGATCCGATTAAGGTTAATTACAGAGGATATGACGTTTGGGAGATCCCACCGAATGGACAAGGCCTTGTCGCCCTGATGGCTCTGAATATTTTAAAAGGCTTCGAATTCCCGGAAAAAGATTCTATTGATACGTACCACAAGCAAATTGAAGCCATGAAGTTGGCGTTTGCTGATGGACTATGCTATATTTCCGATCCAAGGTATATGGGAACATCAGCAGAGACGTTGTTATCCGATACTTATGCAGAAGAAAGACGTAAATTGATTTCTGATACGGCAAGACTACCCGAGGCTGGACGCCCACCTGCAGGTGGGACGGTTTATCTAGCTGCAGCAGATGGTGAAGGAAACATGATTTCCTTTATTCAAAGTAACTATAATGGCTTTGGATCTGGGATTGTGATTCCGGGGACCGGGATCAGCCTGCATAACCGTGGGAAAGATTTTTCGATGGACCCATCCCACGCCAATGCTCTACAGCCTGGTAAGAAGGCCTTCCATACAATCATCCCAGGATTTTTAACGAAGGATAATGTGCCGATTGGTCCTTTTGGGGTGATGGGGGCATATATGCAACCTCAAGGACATGTTCAGGTGATCATGAACACCATTGATTTTGCACTGAACCCGCAAGCTGCTTTAGACAGTCCACGCTGGCGATGGATCGAAAAGAATGTAGTCGAAGTGGAACCTAATTTCCCTGATCACATTGCACAAGCATTAATTAGGAAGGGACATCACATTGTCAAGGCATTGAATGTCATGCCGTTTGGACGGGGGCAGTTAATCTGGCGTGACCCGCAAACAGGCGTCCTAATCGGAGGTACGGAACCTCGAGCTGATGGGGTTGTAGCCGCTTGGTAAATTCACTAAAAATTCCCGTTATAGACCTCTTTCTAACTGGTCAATAACGGGAATTTTTCCATTAATAGATCATTTCTAGGCGGACGTCAGTCCAGCTATTTCCCCAAAAGATAAACCTTCACATTTTGCTTACCAAATGTCCAGGCTTTTTTCGAGGTTGTTGGCAGAAAGATGTCGATCCGATTGCCTTTTACGTTCCCACCAACATCAGAGGCAATAGCGTACATTCCACCGGCGGGCAAATCATCGAAGGAATAGCCTTCAATATAAACTTTAGTTCCTAGAGGAATGACTTTTGGGTCAACAGCAATTGTCCCTAATTTGAGAGGATTTCCAAAATAATCAACAGCACCCCATTTTCCATTCTCTAATGGTGATGTAGTATAGGCTGTTGAAACAGCAGTAATCACTTTAGAGTATTCAGGCAAAGCCTTTGTACTTACCGTTGTGATTTTTGCCGTTTTTTCCGGTACTTTTGGAAGGCTAATGGTGTGCCCCGGTTGGAGATTCAAGGCATCCACGGCAGGATTTTCTTGTTTTAGCTTCGTCAAAGAGATCTGATGGGTTTTGGCAATTTTCCACAAGGTATCCTTTTCTTGCACCGTGTATGAAGCGGCAAAGGTTGGTGTAGCCATGGCAAATAAAGATAAGCTAACGCCAATGGAAATCATCCGCTTTTTCCATTTAATCATTTTTGATCGACTCCTTTTTCGCCTACGAGGTTAGTTGTCGGATTCGGATTAAGGAGTAACCCTACGCAAATGAGCGATTCACCCCAACGTCTTAGACGTATGAAATCCCCCGTACTTATTTTTTTGATAAAGTTTCGGCTTATGGAAGTCTAACATGATTTTAGACAGCGGAAAAGGCACAAAAAATGGAAAAGTTTTCTACAAACTAACAAATTAACATTTCTAACGCTTTTTTAACCCCCTGTTGATTGTTAGATCCCGTAATAAAATCCGCGGCCTGCTTTACTTCTTCAGGGGCATTCTCCATCGCTACACCCATTCCTGCAAATCGGATCATGTCAATATCGTTGTAATAATTCCCAATCGCAATAACGGAGTTTGAACTAATATTTAGGTATTCTGTCAATGATTTTAGGGCAGTTCCCTTTGTTGACTGCTTATTCATAACATCAATAAAATATGGTCCGCTGCGAAAACATTGAACCTTATATGGAATTAATTGATGTTGCAATTCACTGTATAATCGATCAATCTCTTTTTCAGCACCATATAAAGTTGCCTTCAAAATTGGTTCAGGCAATTGTTCAAGCTGCTCCAAAATTAACGGGTTCACCATATATTTCTTATACATTTCCGCAATTTCTGCATGGTGTGGGATTGTAAACATTTTATCCATAGCTGTTACGTCAATATGAACGTTTTTGGTGTTCAATATTTTTAATATCCCATCAAGATGATCTGGATCAATAGCCTTGATTGACACAGCATTCTTTGTTGGAATATGGTAGGTGACGGAACCATTATCCGTAATGAGGTAAGAACATACCCCAACCATTTCGGCAATTTTCTTTGTGGGCTCAAGTGCTCGGCCTGTACACAGAACTATTTCCAACCCCTGGCCTTCTAGCCGCTTCAATAATGTCCTTGTTTCCCCATCACATTCATAATGATCATTTAATAAGGTGCCATCTATATCAAGGGCAACCATTTGAAATTTTGATTTCATTTTCACACTCCTGATTTTTTACCCTTCATTATAACATGAATTAAAATAAGTCATCTTTTAGTTAACATAATAAACATTACGTCTTGTACTCTTCTTCCAGTAATCCAACAACAAATTTTTCTGCTTTTAAGGCACACTAAATTCAAGGCTTGTTAGAGGAGGAATCGCCTTTGCTTACGCCAGATCAACTTTCACAGCTGCGAACCATATTGCTTACAGAAAAAGAAGATTTGCACCAGAGGCTTGATGCAAATCGGCATTTTGATACCGAATTAGCTTTAATAAAAGAATCATTGGATGAATTATCAAGCTACGATAACCATCCCGCCGATCATGGTAGCGAAATGTTCGAACGGGAAAAAGACATCGCGCTTAATGAACATGCTGAAGAACAACTGCAGGATACCATCATGGCCCTTGAAGCGATGGATCAAGGGAAATACGGTGTATGCCAGATCTGTGGCAAAGACATCCCTGTAGAGCGGCTTATGGCATTGCCAACTACGACCCGCTGTATTGAACACACACCAAATAAGACTACGTCTGATGATCGACCTGTCGAAGAAGAAGTATTAACACCACCCTTCGGAAAGTTCGAATACGATGAAACAGATGTATCTATGTACGATTCAGAAGACGCCTGGCAGGAGGTAGCAAGATACGGAACATCAGAAAGCCCTTCGGATTTCCAAAATCATGGAAGATTTGATTATGATGAAATGTATATTGAATCTGATGAACCAATTGGGTACGTGGAACCAATTGAAGCTTTTGCTATGGCTGACATGTACGGAAATTATATGGGTGTGTCCAACAATATCATTCACGAAGCCTATGAGGCAGAGCTAGATGAGGCAGATATCATGTCTGCTGTAGGTGGGTTAGGAACTGAAAATCTAGAAATTGATGAAGAACTAAAGTGAATAACGGAAAAACTTTCCTTTATTCATTATTTTGGACCTAATATCGGTTAAATAAGATACTTTAGTTAAATAGCGGAAAATTTTTCCGCTATTTAACCTCTTTTTTTGGAACTAACTTAAATTATCGTTATAAGAAAAGCTTCTATCGAAGTAGACGGAGTCCTGTAGGATCTAATCATTCTTAAGGTAAATAACCCTACCAGCCTTCAGATGCGCGATCTTTTTTCAACCACTCAATTAGTTCTTTTTCCCGTGCCTCACTCATCTTTGCCGAAAATTCAGGTGTCCAATGATAAAACCCTGCCCCATTCTTCTGACCATATTTCCCTTGATCAACCAATTGGCGCATGCTTGCGAGAGAACCATCCTCTTTGCATAGGTCTGGGAACAGATAACTGGAAATCGCGTGGAAGACGTCCAACCCACCCATATCTGCTGTCATAAACGGGCCGGTAACAGGAAGCCTGCGACCAAGGCTGTATCGAACAGCGTCATCAATATCCTCCATTGAAGCTACACCTTGTTCAAGGATATACTGTGCTTCCCTAAATAATGCATATTGCAGGCGGTTTCCAATCGAACCAAGGATATCCTTTTTCACCAAAATTGGTTTTTTGTTCATTTTCTTGATCATCGCCATCGCTCGATCGACGGTTTGGTCCGTGGTTTTTTCTCCTCTGACTACTTCCACAAGAGGAATTAAATGGGCCGGATTCCAAAAATGAGTCACAATTGTTCTTCCTGGATCTTTTGTATTGATAGCAATAGCGGTAGGGCTTAATCCCGAGGTATTGCTAGCAAGGATAACATCTGAAGGACATTGTTGATCCAGCTTTTGAAAGAAATCCTGTTTCAACTGTAAAATCTCTGGAATGGCTTCGATAATAAAGGTTGCTCCTTCTAGTGCATCTTCCCAGTTAATCGAAAATTGAATTCGTTCCCCAGTTTTGTTCTTTTCTTCCTCTGTTATCGCTTCATTTTGCAGCAATATCTGGAGCTTCTCCCTTACTCCTCGTGCCCCGTTCGCAATATCTTGTTCCGTATTTCCCCAAACTTTAACAGAAAGTCCAGAAAGGGCAGCTGTCAAGGCAATCGAATGCCCCATAGTGCCTGAACCCAATATCGTTAATTTTTCTTCTTTCATACTCTTCCCCCTATCCTTTGTCACTTTGCAAAAAATTTCTGATAAAATCGCCCAAACCGGTGTATGCCTTCCTCCAACAGTGAGCGATCACCAGCAAAGCAGACACGAATTAAATGTTTCCCGGAAGGGCCAAAAACTCCGCACGGTGCAACAGCCACCTTCTCTTCTTTTAGTAGCTGTATGGCAAAATCACGGGCTGTAATCCCGGTTTTCGCAATATCAATTAGAATATAAAATGCACCTTTTGGTTTATTGTAGTCAATTTCAAACTTGTCCAGGATTTCACAGGCGGCATCGCGTTTTTCACGATATTCCTCTCGCATTGATCTTACAAAGTCACTTGACCCATCCAACGCAGCTTCGCCAGCTTTTTGCGAGATAGATGAAGCACAAGTTGTAACGGGTTCCTGCAATTTACACATTAGAGTGAAAAGATTCTCCGGAACAAGCGCATACGCCAAGCGCCACCCGGTCATCGCATAGGCCTTAGAAAAGCCAAAGATACTGATAATTCGATCCTCAAGTTCGGGCGCTAGGGACAATGGAGAGAGATGTTCACCCTCATAAATTAATTCATCATAAATTTCATCGGAAATAATATAGATATCATGTTTTTTGGCTAACTCGAGGATTCCTAGCCAAACCTCTTTAGAAAAAACAGCCCCCGTTGGGTTGCTGGGTGAATTGATGATCATTGCCTTGGTATACGGGGTGATTTTCTCTTCCAATGCCTGTAAATCTGGAAGATATCCATCTTTTGCCTTTGTAGGATAATAAACAGGAATTGCCCCTTGCATACGAACTAGACTTTCATAATTGGGGTAAGTCGGATCTGGAATTAGGACTTCCTCCCCTACTTCAACCAAGGATAGTAAAGCTAGATTTAACGCAGCGACAGCTCCCGCGGTGACGATGATCCTGTCTGTACCGACAAGAACCTCATAGTCTCGTTCCATCCGACGAGATATGGCTTCCCTTAAAGAAAGCAAACCTGCATTCGAAGTATAGTGTGTATAACCCTCTTCCATCGCACGAATGGCCGCCTGCCTAATATGTATCGGAGTTTCTGCAGCAGGTTCTCCAATCTGGAGTTGGATAATATCTGACATCCCCTCCGCCATATTCATAATTTCCCGAATACTATTCATTGGAATTTTTTCACGACTTTTCGCAAAACTCTTCATGTTCTTCTCCCTAAAAAATTAATTTATTTATGTATTTTTAATATAGCATATTTCCATAAGAAAAGCTTTTATCGAAGCCCATTCGAAGAAGCTGTCTCCCTCTTTGGAAGAAGCTTTTCATTTCGTTAAAATGGTTTGTTCACTCTAACCTTTTTGTGAACTTAAACATTCCTAAGCGGTAAACAAAACCTCAGTTTCCACTCTCTCTTGTTTGAATAGTCCACAAAATTCCTAATCCAACAAGAATCATTGCCGCTCCCTCATATGCAATCCATAGACCATTTTGAAGGTGGATTATAGCGTAGCCTAGAAGTGGGCCAAGCGCTGCCCCCATATCAATCATCATCGAATAAAGTGTCATGAATACAACAGTATTTCCTTCCTTTGCTGCATCTGATGCAATGGAATCAATTAAGGTGGTCAGAGCAGTAGCCGAAATAAGCAGGATGATGACAACTGGAAGCCAGATGAGCAAATTAAATGAAAATGGGATAAGAGAATAGGAAATGGCGCCAATAAAAAGGAAGATAACAAAATAGGGTTTTCTTCCCTTTTCACCGTCAGACCATTTGCCGATGTTTGTTGCCAAGAAAGGCTCCCATGTCCAGCGAAGGGCTTGGAGGAGGCCTGACAGGGCTGATCCAACAATAGCTATCCCTAGCAAGGCAAGCTCAAATTGATGATATTCAATCACATAGCTTAAAGTGGATGTCAGAATCCCTTGAAAAAGCATGGCAATCAGCAAACCACTGAGTATAGCCCGAATAACGTGGCGTGAGAAAAGCCAGCCCTTCGTTTCCAGATCCCAATGCATTTCTTTCTTCGTTTGACTCCCAACATGGGCGTCTTTAAGGGAGCTAAAAAGAAAGGGGATTGCCAAAAGCGGAGTAAATCCAAATAAAAAAGAGACACCCGAGATCCCCCAGGTACTTGCAAGGAATCCCCCAAGGAGCATACCGAATAAACTCCCCAAGCGGTACAGCCCGTTGTACGTTCCCATCCATCTTCCCCTGTTACTATTATCCGCACAGAGTATAACGGTAAAATATCCCCCGAGCTTTAATAATGACCACGCTATCCCCCACAGACAACGGAGAAACAACCAGAACCAAAAGCTGTTTGCCAAGCCGTACCCAACAGTTGCTGTTACAGATAGAGCAATGGCAATTAATAGACCCTTACGGAGAGAAAGTCGTTGATAGAGCCAGCCAACCAGTGGATTCATCGGGAGCCTTACAAAACGATTTACAGACAATAATATTCCAACCTCAATCAAAGATTGCAATCCTGCTTCTCTCCAATAAATTGGGAGCACAATATATAACATTGAATCTCCCAAAAGGCAAAATGCAGTTATAAGGGAAACCGTCACTACAGGATGTCTCCACTTGTCGATCATGCTTTTCCCGACCTTCTTTGCCTGTCATTTTCTTCAATATAACATCATTCCAGCAATTGTAAATATTTTATTTTCAGTGCAAAGAAAGAATTTGAAAATCCTTCACATCCTCCCTGAAACCTTTTCTAAATCGACTCGTCTATTATGATAAGATCGAATAAATTGCCAGGAAAGGAAATGATTCACATGGGAGTTTTTCGTAATCATCGGATTAAGCTTCTTCTTGCCAGTTCCTTAGCTTTAACAAGTATGCCTGCGTATTCTGCAGAACCTATTACAGTCCCTGCTAAACCACATCAGGTTTCAGCACAGGAAACTCAAGCGATGGAAAATGCTAAAATATCTAAAGACAAAGCCCTGCAAATAGCTAACAAATCCATCGATATTCCTGCAGAATATACACAGCGAAATGTTGAATTTCAGTCTAAATGGTGGGGCAGCAATTCTCCAGCATGGGTATTTTACTGGGATCATCAAGGCCCTGATTACGGCAGTATCCAGATTGCGGTGGATGCCAACAGCGGAAGCATTTTAAATATCGATATGTACACTAACGAATATGACCCAAATGCCACCTATCCGCCAAAGGTTGACCTGGGCAAAGCAAAAGACTTAGCGATGGAATTTATTTTAAAACACTTCCCCGACAAAAAGGATGAAATTGTATATGATAATCGATTCGAACCGACAAAGCCACCATTACAAGGCAGTGTTGTATATCCCGTTACTTATAAGCGAAAAGTAAATGGTATTCTTTTCGATAACAATGAAATTCGCGTAAATATTAATGGAAATGGTAAGGTCACAGGATTCAGTTATCGTTGGAACGACAATATTCAATTTCCAGTTGCACAAAATGTCATGAGTGAGGAAGCCATGACAAAACTATATGAGGATCAGTTGGATCTATCTCTCCGGCTCATTCGTTATTGGGGTCCAAGACAAAAAAATGAACCAGATCCCATTGCATATGTTCCGCAAACCTTCGACGGTGCGGGCTATTATGGACAACAATACTTTCGGGCAACAGATGGAGCCCTTGTGACCCCTTGGGGTGATATCATTGCAAACGAACAAATAGGGCTTGTACAGATCTCCGATAAAAAATTGGGAGAAATGCCAGCTGGTAAAACCCTGACACAAGAACAGGCACTTACTGCTTTAAGAAAGCATTTCTCCATGCCAGAGGACACAAAAATCATCAATGCCAGCTATCGAGAAGAAAACATCGATAATCCTGTTTCGGTTTGGGATTTTAACTGGGAGCAGAATATAAATGGTATTACCCGTGGATGGTCCTCCGCTTCTATTGATGCGGTAACAGGAAGAATCCTAAACTATAACAATTCCGATCAGGTTTATTTTGCAAAGGGAGAAGGAGAAATTCCTGTCAAGGAAAAGACAACTCCGAAAATTTCTAGAGAGGAAGCCCAAAAACAGGTTGTTGAACTTGTTAAAAAGTTAAATCCAGATCTAACGAATCAAATTTATTTTGTAAAAATGCCTCCGAATCCCTACCAAGAGGCAGACCCAAGAATTTATTATTTTTCCTTTGCCGTACAGCAACATGGTGTGACCCTGGAAAATCAGAGCATTGGGGTTAGTGTCGATGCGGAAACAGGAAAAATATCCAACTATTGGTTTGACCCCTACAATTTGAAATTACCTAAGGAAGCTCCTTCGGTTGTAAATAAGAAACAAGCAAAGAAAACCTATATGGATATGGTGGAATTGAAATTAACTTACGTATTACCGCAAGAAAAACCAAGCATCTACGGTAAACCAGGTTCATCCAATACCAAGGCTATGTTAGTGTATGAAGCGCGAATGAAGAATAGCGGGGAACCCATTTTCCTCGATGCGAAAACTGGTTTGTGGACAAATCGAGAGACCAAAAAACCAATTAATACCACAGAGAATATCTCAGATATCAAAGGACACCAATACGAAAAAGAGCTTCGATTGCTTCTTCATTATAATATTTTTGACATCAAAGATGGAAAAATTGCACCAGATGAACAAATTTCTCGTGGAGAAATGATTAAGATGCTCATGCTCGTACAAAACAACGGTTATCCAATCTGGTTCGATTCGAACCGAGCAGCAACCTTTAGTGATGTATCTAAGGAATCAGACTACTTCGGTTATATTGAAAATGCCGTTCAGCAAAACCTTATCGATGCAACGAAAAAGGAATTTAGGCCAAACGAAAAAATTGACCGTGAAGAACTAGCCAACTTGATCGTAAAAGCATTGGGATACAGCAATTTAATGGAAGTGCCTAATCTGTTTAATAATGATTTAACAGATACTAATTCCATGGAAAATCCCGCAGCTGCCATTCTGGTTACTAAACTAGGAATTATGGACGCGGAAAACAAAACCTTCAAGCCTGCTGAAAAAGTTACCCGAGCTGAAGCAGCCGTAGCATTTTACCATTTTCTTAGTAAAAGAAACCAAGGTGGAGAGATTAGATATTAGGTTAACTAAAGAAATCGGTCAGCAGACCGATTTCTTTTTATGCCTATTGATTCATTCTATTCTGAAGCTCATTAATAATCAACTGCATAACCCCGTCATTCAGACCACCCTGTTCCTGGACAACTTGTTGAATGACTTCTTCAACTGCTTGATCCCCTAACTTTTGTGCCGCCTCCTGAACTTGAGAATCCTGCATAACTTGCTTAACGAAACCGACTGCCACCTTCGCACTTACTTTAGCAGATTCCATCAAAGCATTTTGTAACTCCTGATCATTAATAACGTTTTGTGCAACATTACTCGCTAATTCTCCAATTTCTTTACCGGCATCCTTTAGAATCTGTACGTCTTGATTTGAAAGCACTTCCT
>Ga0180215_1000396_pt1 | contig 56793 bp, 56 predicted proteins | sample eDN3rd37CBELigBY_FD_128871 | JGI IMG/M metagenome (GOLD analysis project Ga0180215, IMG submission 128871) | Enriched backyard soil microbial communities from Emeryville, California, USA - eDNA 3rd pass 37_C BE-Lig BY (version 2) (version 2) | ecosystem: Environmental > Terrestrial > Soil >... | reverse complement strand
CGCGCACCTGACCCACCACTGGCCTCCGCCATCAGTCTCGACGCGCGACCCGTCTGGCGCCAACCACGCTATGCACACCGTCGCTGCACACCACCATGCAGCGATTAAGTTGGAACCGGTGGTACAGGACCGGCCCCTACCAGATTATGGTCGGCGTTGCCCGATCGTTTTTCGTTCAACCTGTCGCATTGCGAACTCGCGTCCGGTAGATACGGAACCCGAACCAGCCGACCAGTGCGAACGGGAGGATCGCCGCGCCGACGATTGCGAGCGTGATCGTCACGACGAGGATCGCTTCGATCGCTCCGCGTGAGTGATCCCAGGCGCGCTCGGCAATGGTCGTCAGGCTGAAGCCGCCGTCATCCACGTCTGCGATCTGTGGAGTGACGTCACTTCCGGATGGCTGGAGTGAGACGGTAATCGTCGAGAAGGACGTCACCTGATCGAGGTAATTCTGGCGTCCCTGAATCGTCTCAATCTGCGATCGGAGGTCGGTGAGTTCCTGTTCGAGCCGGAGGATGTCCTCGATCGATTCGGCCTGCGCCAGCAGTGCCAGAAACCGGCGCTCGGTTTCACGCAGGGCGTTCATCCGGCTCTGGTTGTCAACATACTCCTCGCTGACGTCCTGGCTGGATGACTCCTCGCGGACGACTTCTTCGACGAACGGTGCGCTGCGAAGTTCGTTCATCGTCGCGTCGAACTGCTCGACCGGTACCTGGATCGTAATCTGGGCGAATTGCCGGGTGTTCTCGGTGTAGGCGTTGGAGGAGAAGACGTAGCCGCCCTTCGCGGTCGCCATCAGCCGAACCGACTCCAGCGCGCTGCTGACTCCACCTTCTCCGTCGATGACCTTGATGGTGACATTCGCCGTCCGGATGATGCGTTGCTGCCACCCCTGACGTTGCTGGCGGACATCGCCATCAGCCTCTTCTTCGTCTCCTGATGAACTGGAATCACCCGGAGCCCGCGCCATATCAGCGGCTGAGACCATTTCTCCAGCCGCCGTCGGTGGGGCGACGGACAGTGCGTCGCTGCTGGGGCCGCTGTCGTCGTCGTTGTCACCATCGCCGTTACAGGCAGCCAGTATGAGCGTCGAGACGATCAACATAACGGTGAGGAGCGAAACATGGCGAGCGAAGGTAGCGTGATGGGAATGGGCATCCATGACGAGTACCTCTTTCAGTCGCGTGCGATGGAATGTCAGGAACTGACGCGTCTGGAGGTTGGACGCCGGACTCGGTCAGGTTGTTCCCGCAACAGCCGGAGACGAGGATCCCGGCTGCTAGCGGCTCATTCGTTCGTCGATGCTGGTTGCGATCGAGAAGATGATCATGAAGAGAAAGGGGACGAGCAGGGCGATCAGACCGATCACGCCAATGGCAAGGATTGCCTTGAGGACTTCGACCACCGCATCCATTGCGACGACTCGCCTTCGTTCGATTCGGCGCGAGGCGCCGGTTGATATGAGAAACGGGCGGCTGGGTTACTCCAGCCGCCCGTTAGTATACGCCGCCAGCGTGCGCGAATCAGGCCGCAAGCGTGGCCGTTGCGAGCGCACCATTCAGGATGAGCCCGCCTGGGCCGACCATGACGGTAACGGTCTCTCCGTCGTGAATCTCGCCTGCCAGCAACTTCATCGCCAGTGGGTCAAGCAGTTCCTTCTGGATGACTCGCTTGAGCGGTCGCGCGCCGAAGGCCGGATCGTAGCCGCGGTTCGCGATCCACTCACGCGCCTCGCCGGTAAGCTGGAGCGTGATGTTGCGCTCCTGCAGCCGCTCGCGGACCCGTTCGAGTTGAATCTCGACGATTGCGCCGATCTGATCGCGCGTCAGTGGCTTGAAGATGACGATCTCGTCGATCCGGTTCAGGAACTCTGGCCGGAAGTTGGCATGCAACGCATCCATCACCCGCCCGCGTGCCTCGTCGTCGTTGCTGAGCAGGTACGACGAGCCGAGGTTGCTGGTCATGATGATGACCGTGTTACGGAAGTCGACCGTACGTCCCTGGCCGTCCGTCAGCCGTCCGTCGTCCAGCACCTGCAGGAGGACATTGAACACCTCCGGGTGTGCCTTCTCGATCTCGTCGAACAGGACGACCGAGTATGGCCGTCGCCGGACTGCTTCTGAGAGCTGACCGCCCTGGTCGTACCCAACATAGCCCGGAGGCGCGCCGATCAGCCGCGAGACGGCGTGGCGCTCCATGTACTCGGACATGTCGATCCGGACCATCGCCTGATCGTCGTCGAACAGGAACTGCGCCAGCGAGCGTGCCAACTCGGTCTTACCGACACCAGTCGGACCGAGGAAGATGAACGAACCGAGCGGCTTGTTCGGGTCGGACAGCCCGGCTCGCGCGCGCCGGATCGCGTTGGCGACGGCGACGACGGCTTCGTCCTGCCCAACGACTCTCGCGTGGAGCCGCTCCTCCATCCGGACGAGCTTTTCGATCTCGCCTTCGACGAGCCGGCTGACCGGGATACCCGTCCAGCGGGCGACGACCTCGGCGATATCGTCCGCGCTGACCTCTTCCTTGACCAGCCGCTGGCTCTCGTCGGACTGCGCCTGCTGCTCGATCTGGGCCAGTCGCTGCTCCAGTTCGGTGAGTTGGCCGTACTGGAGTTCCGAAGCGCGGCCGTAGTCGGCCTGGCGCTGGGCGCGCTCGATCTCGACCCGGGTGGCTTCAATCTGCGCCTTCACATCGGAGAGTTCCTGGAGCATGCTGCGCTCGCGCTCCCACTGGGCCGTCAGCGCGCTGCTTTCCTCCTTGAGGTTCGCCAGTTCCTTCTCAAGCTCATCAAGCCGCTTGCGGGACGCGTCGTCACGCTCCTTGCGCAGCGCCTCGCGCTCGATCTCAAGTTGCATGATGCGCCGGTTCAACTCATCCAGTTCGACCGGGAGGCTGGTGATCTCCATCCGCAGCCGCGAGGCGGCCTCGTCAACGAGGTCGATCGCCTTGTCGGGCAGGAAGCGGGCCGTGATGTACCGGTTCGACAGGACGGCAGCCGCGACCAGCGCGCTATCCTGAATCCGAACGTTGTGGTGAACCTCATAGCGTTCGCGCAGACCACGCAGAATCGAGATGGTGTCCTCGACTGTCGGCTCACCAACCTGGACCGGCTGGAAGCGCCGTTCGAGGGCGGCGTCCTTCTCGATGTGCTTGCGGTACTCATCCAACGTCGTCGCGCCAATGGCGTGCAGTTCACCACGGGCCAGCATCGGCTTGATCATGTTGCTGGCGTCCATGGCACCCTCGGCGGCACCGGCCCCAACGATCGTGTGCAACTCGTCGATGAAGACGATGACCTGGCCCTCGGAGTCGGTGACCTCCTTGAGGACGGCCTTCAGCCGCTCCTCGAACTCGCCACGGAACTTCGCGCCAGCGATCATGCTGCCGAAGTCGAGTGCGATCACCTGCTTGTCGCGCAGGCCCTCCGGGACATCGCCTCGGACGATTCGCTGGGCCAGCCCCTCGACGATTGCCGTCTTACCGACACCAGGCTCGCCGATCAGGACCGGATTGTTCTTCGTGCGTCGTGAGAGCACCTGGATGACGCGACGGATCTCCTCGTCGCGGCCGATGACCGGGTCGAGCTTGCCGAGGCGTGCCAGTTCGGTCAGGTCACGACCGTACTTCTCCAGTGCCTCGTAACGGCCCTCCGGATTCTGGTCGGTGACACGCTGCGAACCACGGATCTGGGTCAGTGCATCCATGACCTTGTCGCGGGTTACGCCGAGCTGGTTCAGCAGCCGGATTGACTCGCTCTTACCGGCGCTGTGGAACGCGGCCAGCAACAGGTGTTCGGTCGAGACGTACTCGTCGCCGAACGAGCGAGATTCCTCCTCGGCACGCTGGAGGACGTTGCGCAGATTGCCGCTAAGAGTCGGTTGTGCCGAGTACTGCAACTTCGGGGCGTTGGCGAGTGCCGTCTCGATGCCATTCACAATCGAGCCCTGTTCGACACCGAGCCGCTCGAAGACACGCGGAACGACACCGCCCTGCTGCGTTGCTAGGGCGAGGATGAGGTGGTCGACGTCCAGCGTCGCATGCTGACGCCGTTCGGTCTCCTGTTGTGCGGTGGCGATGGCTTCCATCGCCTTCTCAGTGAGTCGGTTCGGGTTCATGGCTACCGGGCTTTCCTATTCACTTTAACTTCTATCGAGACGCCACGGCGCTGCTCTTCCACGTCGGGCGAGGCGTCCATCATTTTGAGTAGTTCATCGAGTGCGGATGCGATCTGGTTGTAGTCGTCGCGGCTTCGGGAACGGAGTTCGGCCTGCAGCGAGCGGATTTCGCCCGTCAGCTGTAGCGCGAGTTGAACTCCCGCGAGGTTGATCCCACGTTCTTCGACAAGGGTTTTGACCTGGCGCAGCCGGTCGATGTCCTCGGCGGAATACAAACGCAGGTTACCGGTGGTTCTCGACGGCGCGACAAACCCCTCGCGCTCGTACTTGCGCAGTGTCTGCGGGTGCAGCTGCAGGAGCCGTGACGCGACGCTGATGACGTAAAGTGGCTCGCTCTCTCGCATGCGGCCTCCAGATGGTCGGCAGATATCGCAACTAACTTGACACGGATTATATCAGAGTCTTGCAGGTACGGCAAGTCGGTTTCTCGGATCTGGAAAGGCATAAGCGCAAGCGGCCGGAGGCACTGCCTCCGGCCGCTTGCGCATTGTCAACACACGTCTGGTTAGTCGCCACCGTACGACGGTGTGAACGCCGGGTAGCGTGCTGGCTCGGTACGGCCCCGAGCCGGTCGCTGCTGCGGCAGGCGCCAGTCGGTCGTCTCGTCGAAGCGATAGTCAGGTGCAACGTTGTTCCAGCTCGCCGTCACCTCGCGGCCAACCGGTACCGTCCACTCAGGAGCGCGGTCATAGGAGGTCTGGACGACCGGACCGCGATAGGTCGTGGCCGGGACTCGGCGGGAGTTTCGTGCTGGCGACCGGTGCAGGCTACGTCGGAACGGCGCGAGCGTGACGAGTGCCGCCGGTGTGACGACGATTGCCGCGATGATCCACAGCCACGGCGACCGGCGCGAAGCATTCGCGATGTCGACCTGTGAGACGATGGCTGTGTCCAGTCCAGCCGTCGTGACGGCGAGTCCCTGAACCGGCTCTGCTGCCGGGACCGTAATGGCGGGCGCCGTCACGAACGAGATCTGGCCGTAGCGGGTCGCGCTGCCCGGGACCGCAGTCGCTGCGAATCCATAGTCGAGAAGCAGTTCCGCATCGGCATACCAGGAGTCCGGCGTGCTCCCCAGCAGGACCGAGATGATCCGCTGGCCGTTCCGCTCGGCCACCTGCATCAGGCAGTATCCGGCGTTGTCCGTGACACCGGTCTTGCCGCCGATCAGACCCTCATAGGTGCCGAGCAATCGGTTCGTGTTCGTCACGAGGTGACCCTGAGCGGCGAACTCGGGCGCGTTGATCACGGCAGCAAATGTCGGTTCGTGGTCAAGCGCGTACATCGTCAATGCCGCGATGTCACGCGCCGTCGAGTAGTGACCGGTCTCGTCAAGCCCGTGCGGATTCGCAAGGTGCGTGTTGTGGAGACCAAGGGTAGCGATACGCGCGTTGGCTCGGTCAATGAAGCGCTGGATCGCCTGCATGTCGGTGTCACCCGGCTGCGCTCCGAGGTTGCGTGCGATCGCTGTAGCTGCGTCGTTGCCACTCGGAAGCAACATGCCGTGGAGGAGCGTTTCGAAGGTAAGTACCTCGCCGGACGAGATACCCATGCTGGCCTCGCCAACCAGGTCGGCATCAGCGACGGACATCTGTCGTTCGAGGGGCGTGGTTTCGATCGAGACGAACGCGGTAAACAGCTTGGTCAGGCTGGCCATCGCGACGGGTGTGTTGGCTCCCTTGTCGTAGAGGATGTCACCAGTCGCTGCGTCGACGACGATCGCGTACTCGGCCACGATATCCGGCTCGCCTGCACTCTGTGCCGAAGCGCTGGCCGGTACGGTCACAAGCAGGCAGAACACGGAAGCGGCCAGGACGGCCGCCCGTCGACATAACTGGTGCATTGATTCCCCTTTGGACGAACCATTGACCGGTGCGGCAACCCACCCCGTCACGGGCGCCGCGCCATGCGTCTACCCCACATTGAGACTGCATTCAGCGTTGTGGACCGATCGTTGTCTCCTGGTCACGAGTGTAGCAGTCGAGGTGTACGTACACAAGGGGGTATGCAACTATGACGATCGCTGACGTTGGCGCATTCGGATCGAGCGGACCCGCTCGCGTGCCCGTGGAATCGCAACATGGCGCTCAAGCGCGCCGGTGATTTTTCCGCGAGTCTCAACGACGATGAGGTCGCTGCCTGTGCGCTCGAACAGGTCGGCAAGTTCCGTCAGTTGCGCGTCGTACTGGATGTGAGGGGCGTGATCGATACCGGCAGTGATGTCACGGACCTGCCGCTCCGGCCAGATCGCCCGGGGAACCTTGCGGAGGTGCTGCATGGTCACGACGCCGATGACTTCGCCATTGTCACGAACGAGGATCGGACCCTCAGCGGCGCCCTGGAGGATGTCGTCGATGGCGTCGTCAATCGTCCGATTCGCATCGATGCGGCTGCTGTTACCGAGGCCGACATCGTCGATCGTCAGATCCCGGCTTGTCTCGCGCCAGACGGTGCGGATGTAGCCCTCTCGACCGGCCCGGTTGATCGACCAGATCGCGACCAGACCCCACGCTCCCCAGACTGAGAGGGCGTCGCCGAGCGACAGAAAGAGTGCACCGAGGACGAAGCAGAACAACGCTATTGCCTGGCCATAGGCGGCAGCCATCTTCGTCCCGGTGATCAGGTCGTCGGTCAGGAACCAGACCAGCGCACGGAAGATTCTCCCGCCGTCGAGCGGGAATCCGGGCATCGCGTTGCCGAGGAACAGCGCGAGGTTGACGAGCGCGAGAAAGCCCGCGACTCCACTCGCGAGGCTGGCATCAGGGAAAGCCCAGGCCCAGGCTGCACCAAACAGCGCCGAAAGAACAAGGCTCGCCAGTGGGCCGGATCCAGCGACGATCGCCTCTGCCCGTGGCTCGCTGGGGAGGTAGGCGTCGTCCGACAGCGCCCCGAACATCGACGGCTCGATCGCCGTCACCTGCCCGCCGACTGATCTTGCGGTTACGACGTGGGCGATTTCATGGGCGAGGACAGACGCGACGCTCCCCACGACAACGATCGCGGCAGCGAGGTACCAGTAGGGAGAGCCGCTTGCAGGGCGAAGTGCGTCGACGGTGATTGCCAGCAGGATCGCCGCAATCGCAAGCCAGCCGCGACTCACCCGAAGCGGGACGCCCAGAATCGAGATCAGCGACGGTCGGGCAAAGGCTTCCATGCAGATCGCCCCTACTGCCTCGGCTGCGATGAGTTGTCAGGTGTCGTTGGCTCCCAGAGATTAGAGCCGCTGGTACTCTTCGAGATCGAGCACGAAGACAGTCGCCGCAGCGGTCTGCACTTCGGCGGAATCCTGCGACTGCGAGCGGCTGCGGGCCTCCTGGCGGATCAGGTCAAGGACATGATCGACCTGTTCGTCCTGGACACCGATCATGATCGTTGTGTTGCCGCGCCGGAGGAAGCCACCAGTACTTGCAAGGCGAGTCGCGCGGAAATCGTTCTCCAGGAGGGCATCGACGACCGCGTCGGCGTCCTCATTCTGCACGACTGCTATGATCAGCTTCATGGCTCCTCATTTCAGGATTTGTCCCGCACATATCGCCTGGTTCGGATTATAGGTTCGCGTGGAAACGTGGGTCAACCGCGACGACTGATGAATACCTCAATTCCGTCAAGAATTCGTTCCAGCCCGAACGCGAAATCTTCGACCGCCAGCTGGAGCGTGTAGCTGTTTTCGTCGCCAGATGGCAGAAAACCACCATCGAGGTCAACGGTCGCAATCGTCGGATATCGGTCGGCGTCGAAATACTCCAGGAGCAGCGGTTCTCGAGCCTGCCACCATTGCTCGTCGGTAACACCCGTCTGCTCTGCGGCGCTGGCGGCATCGACGGCCAGTTGCGCTGCGCCGCGAACGAAGTTGCTGACGAGCGTGACGGTCGACACCATCTCGCGGCCCGTCATCCCAAGACCCGTCACGGCCCTCAGGCCCGCCTCAATCAGATCGATCTCGTTCGGGCCCAGTAACGAACGAGCATCTGATACCTGCAGCATCCACGGGTGTCGCAGGTACATGTCCCAATCGTTGTGCGCGTGGATCATCAATTGCTCGCGCCAGTTGGCGTTTTCCGGCGGTTGGGTCCGACCTTCGCCGAAGACGGTGTCCAACATCAGGTCGAGGAGTTCGGACTTGCCGGGGATGTAGGTGTAGAGCGACATCGTCCCGACCTTGAGTTCGTCGGCGATCCGACGAATTGTCACGGCTGCTAGGCCGGATCGATCGGCGATCTCAATCGCCTTGGCAACGATCTCATCGATCGACAGGCTCGGCTTCGGCCCACGCGTTGGTTCTCGGCGCGCGCGCCAGAGGAGGGCGAGACTCCGTTGTGGATCCCCGCGACCCTTGTATTCGACCGTCATGCCCGGTATCCCCAATCAACGCCGAGCGTCTGTCTACGTCTCTGTCCAGTATAGCCATTTCAGAATGCGATGGGTGATCCCGTTGCGTACGTACGCGACCTATTGCAACTCCGTACAATGTACGGTAATATATCCCGGTTACCAGTTTCAAGTCGTGGGGAGTGAGTAGACGCTCATGTGAGATGCGGCCAGCCAGCGGGTCCGAGACTACGACGTTCTTCCGATGCGGGATGGCGCTCGTTCGGCCATCCTGACACTCGGGGAGACTGCCTCGCAGAGCCGTTGGCGCAGTAGGCCGCGGGAAGGAGTACAGGGTTAAGAACGACGATGTTCTGTCAGCGCCACAACGAAGGGAATCATGATGAATGTGGCAACCGCTTCTCGCGTTGACGCGAACAGTGTCGGTGCACTGAGAACCGATGCAAGCGCTGCAATGTCGCGGCGATCCGGGACCGCGATCGAGGCCGAAGGTCTGGTCAAGGTCTACCGAACTCGAGCGGGCGAAGTTCGGGCACTGGACGGGCTTGACCTCGTCGTGCCGGAGGGCAGTGTCCTGGGATTGCTGGGGCCAAATGGTGCCGGCAAGACGACGACGGTGCGCATCCTCGCAACCCTCCTGAGACCGGATGCTGGCCGCGCGACCGTTGCAGGGTTCGACGTGGTTCGCGAGGCCGACCAACTGCGGTCAGTGATCGGCCTGTCCGGACAATACGCTGCCGTTGATGAGAACCTGACCGGCAACGAGAACCTCTGGATGTTCGGCAGGCTCTATCAGATGTCGAGCGGCGAGGCGAAGCGCAGGGCCGAGACATTGCTGGAGCAGTTCAGCCTGACCGACGCGGCCAACCGGCCGGTTAAGACCTATTCCGGCGGTATGCGGCGACGTCTCGATCTGGCCAGCGCGCTGATCGGACAACCGCGGTTGCTCTTCCTCGACGAACCGACGACCGGGCTGGATCCCCGCAGCCGAATCGCGATGTGGGATGTGATCCGCAGTCTCGTCCGCGAGGGAACGACATTGCTGCTGACAACCCAGTATCTCGAAGAGGCCGACGAACTGGCCGATACGATCGCCGTTGTCGACCATGGCCGGATCATCGCCAAAGGCACTGCCGACGAACTGAAGTCGCAGGTCGGTGGCGAGCGGATCGAGGTCGTCGTTCACCGTCGCGACGAGATTGCGCGTGCGAGCGACATCCTTGTCCGGATCTGCGAAGGCGAGTGTTCGCTGGATGAGCACACCCGCAAATTGACGGTTCCGGCCTATGGCGGGGCGCAACGTCTCGTTCAGGTCGTCCGCGAACTCGACGAAGCCGGTATCGAGATTGATGACATCGGACTGCGGCGTCCGACGCTCGACGACGTCTTCCTCTCGCTCACCGGTCGCCCGGTCGAGGAACTGATAACCGACGAAGAAGCCACCAGTGAGAGGGCTGCATGAGTTCACCTAGCATTCCCGCACCACGTGGACGACTCAGTCAGGCCTATTCCGACGGCCTGATCGTCGCCTGGCGCAACCTGAAGCGCATCCCACGAATCCCTGAACTGGCGATCTTCGCGATCCTGCAGTCGATCATGTTCGTTCTGCTGTTCGCGTTCGTCTTCGGTGGCGCGATCCCGCTCCCGGGTGGCGGCTCGTACCGCGAGTTCCTGATGCCCGGCATCTTCGCCCAGACGATCGCGTTCGCGGCAGCGACGACGGCGATCGGTATGACCGACGACGTTGGCAAAGGAATCATCGACCGGTTCCGATCATTGCCGATGGCGCGTTCAGCCGTTCTGACTGGTCGGGTGGCAGCCGACGTTGTCTATAACGCCGGCATCCTGATCGTCCTGATGCTGACTGGCCTCGCCGTTGGCTGGCGCGTTCACACCAACGTTGGCGATTTCCTCGCTGGTGTCGGCCTGCTGCTCCTGTTCGCGCTGGCAATGACGACGATCGGCGTCTGGCTCGGGCTTCAGGTGCCGACGGTCGAGGTCGCCAACCAGGTCGCCTTCACGACGATCTTCCCGATCACGTTTGTCTCGAACGTCTTCGTTCCGCCGGAATCACTGCCAGGCTGGCTACGCCCGGTCGCGGAGTGGAACCCGGTCAGCACACTGACAGCAGGCATCCGAGACCTCTGGGGCAACCCGAATCCGATCGCCGGGTCTGGTATCCCAGGCGAGCATCCGGTGCTGGTCACGCTGATCTGGATCGTCGTGATCGTAGCCGTCTTCACCCCGCTGGGTGTCAAGAAATACCAGTCGATCAGCCGCTGATCGCGACGGCGCGATCGAATTAATCAGCGGGCCGGCTGCGAACAGCCGGCCCGTGCCGTTTCTCACCAGGATAGAGATGAGGGCATCAATGTCTGATGCAGTCGATTTCAACGCCGAGATCATTGCCGAGTTCCGTGCGAATCAAGGTCAGGTCGAAGCACCATATCCGGACCCGCCGCCGATGCTGTTGGTCCACACCATCGGACGTCGAAGCGGTCGGGAGCACATTGTGCCGATGCGCTGTCTACCGGACGGTGACTCGCTCTATATCTTCGGTTCAGCGCACGGTAGTGAACGCCACCCGGACTGGTACTGGAACATTGTCGCGAACCCGGACATCGTGATCGAGATGGGGACCGAGACGATCCCGGTGAGGGCGACCGTCCTCAGCGGCAGCGAGCGTGACGAGATCTTCGCTCGTCAGGCTGCACGCTTCCCGATCTTCGACGAGTATCAGCGCAAACTCACCCGGACGATTCCTGTCGTGCGCCTGAACCGCCGAGATGGTGGGTCGTTCTAGCGTCCCGCCGTTCGGTCGAGGGGATTCGAGTCCAGGTAGCTCTGGAGTGTCACGGCAGCGGCGATTGCGTCGAGTTGCTTGCTGCGCTCGCGTGCCGAGCGGACTTTACCGGAGAGGGCGCGGTCGGCGATTGAACTGGATAACCGCTCGTCCCAGAAGATGATCGGAACATCGACGAGCGCTTCGATCTCAGCCGCCATCGCCCGCGTCTCACGCGCCTGGTAGCCCTCTTCGCCGGTCATCGACTTGGGTAGACCGACGACGATACCGTCGACGCCGTGCTGCAACGCGAGGCCTGCAACATCGGCGAGCGATGACCGGCGCAGATCGATGATCCGATCCGGGCTGGCGATGACTCCAGTGTCATCAGAGACAGCCACGCCGATCCTGCGCTCGCCGAGGTCGAGACCAAGCAGTTTAGGGCCCGGTCGTCGTGGTTTGCGCCTGTACTCGCGTGGCATCAGTCACCTCAAGATGAATGCGTGATTCCAGCCGTGGCATTCGGCCACCAAGCCAGTCCGGCGAGCGGTCAATCTCAACCGAACCCACACCGGCTACCTGCTGGATGCGTGCCAGCGCGGCGTCCGCGTCTTCGCCGGAGAGGTCTGCACGCAGCGCTTCCAGCGCGTCCTGATCGATGATCGCCCGGGTCGTCGCGCTCGCGTTGACCGCGAATGCCGTCCCATTCGAGCCTTCGACTTCGACAGGCTGACTCGTCTTCAACGTCTCGTCGAGGACGGTTACCTTGTCGCCAGCCTGCGTTCGGAGGCGATCGACGACAGCGGCTCGAGCCTGCTCGTGGATATCGCCCAGGCTGTATGCCTGTGCCGACAGGGTCAGTGATGCATCGAGTTTGAGCGATGTCGCGTCCGCTCCGGCGGCGTGGCTGAACGTCGTCTGAATCTGCCCGCGCTGCTCGCTACCGTCGAGTAGTTGTTGACCTTCCTCGAGTTGCCGGTCGATCGCGCCGACCGCCTTCGACTCCAGATCCTGGCGCGCGCGGCTGTTGAGGGTCTCGACATCGGCAGGGCTGACCGTCGCGACCCGGCGCATCGTCCCGCCGCCGATTGGGTCGCGGTTCAGGTAGTAGATGCCGTTGTCAAGTTGGCCGAAGACCATCTCGGCGTCGGCGTTGCTGTCTGGTCCTGGTGCGGTTGCGACAACCTCGATCGTCGCGCTGCCGATCGTCAACGATCCATACGGGTCAGCAGCCGGGACGACAACATCCGCGACCGTCGCGTACTGTTGGCCTGCCTCGTTGGAGACGACGGTTCCCGCAGGGACGAAAACCTCGGCCGTTGAAGCGTTGGTGAGCAGGACGTTGCCGCGCGCCGCTGCATCTGGCTCGAAGCGCTCTCCAGTTGTTGGGATCGTGGCACTGAACGTTAGCGTCGTCGTGATTTCCTGCGGTTGGATCGCGATGTTCCAGTTCGTGCCGGGTAACGCGACGCCATACGTCAGGCTGGCGCTCACTTCGGATTCGACTGGCGTGACGGCGATCGTTGCGGACGGCAGCAGGAACATCAGCAGCAACGCGCCCACCAGCCCGACCGTCACGATCAGGCTGAGCGCCGCAAATGGCCGGAGCATCCGGCGTCGGGGACGCGGCTGGTTTGCGAACGGGTACTCCTGACTCGCAGCCTCCCACGGCTCGAACGTCGGGACGGTGTCTGCGTGGTGGGTGGTCCGCTCAAATGACTGAGTCGTCGTTCTGCGGGTGGTCGGCGGGTGGATGACGAAGCTGTACGAGGCGTCATCATCGTCGTCGTCCTCGGAGTCGTCTTCCTCGTCCGCCTGGACTGGCTGTTGCCACGGCTTGAACGATGGCCGCGTCTCTGCGTCGCGCCAGTCCGGCTCGTCACCCGTGACATCGATCGCCTGATCGTTGGCGGGCGGCACGATTCGGAACGTCTGGCTGTGTGGTGGTGTCGCCGGGGCCGGAGTGTCATCGACGTCGCTGTCGAGGACGGTGTTCGACGAGAGCCGGAAGCCGAGGATCTTTGCCAGTTCGCGGCGCAGTGGATCATCGGTCGCGAATTCGACCTCGACCCCGGCAGCCCGCGAAACGGTCAGCAGATGCCGGAACTCACGAGCGGTTTGAAACGCCGTCGCACCATCTGGGACATCAACAACAACCGACTCGAGTTCGCCGTCGCCAATCGCTTCGACGAGTTCGTCGAGTTCATCAGGAGTTCGAACGGTGAACTGTTCCACGTAGCGCGCAGCCATCTACCGCTCCTCTGGGAGCCACCGCGCACTGTGGAGACAGTCCACCGCACGACGGCTCTAGCCGGAAACCTGTCGCTTCACAATCGTTGCGACCGTTGCAAGCGCCTCGTCGAGCTTGCTGACATCAGAGCCACCACCTTGCGCCAGTTCCGGGCGGCCACCACCGCGGCCACCAACGATTGGCGCAATTTCCTGAATGAGCTTGCCGGCACTCAGGCCACGACCGACCTGATCCTTCGTCACCATCGCCAGCAGCGCCGGTTGCGCATCGACCTCGCTGGCGAGGACGATGACGCCGGATTGCAGTTTGTCGCGGAGCCGGTCGCCGATCTGCAGCATCGTCTCGCGATCGTCGGCCGGAACTCTCGTCGCCAACACCTGCGTGCCATCCACGCTGATCGACTGCTGGACAAGCCCTTCGATATCCGACGTCGCCAGCGAGAGCCGAAGTTGCTCGATCGTCCGATCGCGTTCGCGCACCTGACTGGTCAACTGGCGAACCTCGTCCAGCAGCCCATCGACCGGCGCGTGCAGCGCCCGCGTGAGTTCGTTCGTCACCAGATGCGCCCGCAGCAGGTGCTTGACGGCCGCGTCTCCGGTCAGCGCTTCGATTCGCCTGACGCCCGAGCCGATCGATGACTCCGCCAGCACGACGATCGGGCCAATTTCGCCGGTTGCGCCGACGTGGGTGCCACCGCACAGTTCGGCCGAGTAGTCGCCGATCTTGACGACCCGGACAACGTCGCCGTACTTCTCGCCGAAGAGCGCCATCGCGCCATCTGCCAGTGCGTCCGCGTAGGGCATCGTCTCGGCGACGACCGGAATGTTCTGCAACGGAACGCTGTTCGCGATCTCCGTTACCCGGTCGAGACCTTCCGGACCGAGTGGATCGAGACTGGTGAAGTCAAATCGGAGTCGATCGGGTGCGACCAGTGAGCCTGCCTGGTGCGTTTCGTTCCCGAGGACCATTCGCAGCGCCCGGTGCAGCACGTGCGTCGCCGTGTGGTTGCGACGGATCGCGTCGCGTCGCTCACGGTCGATCTTCGCCGTTGCCTGCTGGCCGCTCGCGATGAACCCTTCGGTGACTTCACCGCGATGAACGATCAACGTCGGCGTGGGACGCTGGGTGTCGTGGACGGTGAACACGCCCGTTTCGGTTGTGATCGTGCCGGTATCACCGACCTGACCGCCCGACTCGCCATAGAAGACGGTCGCGTTGAGCACGACCTCGCCCGGTTGACCGGCATCTAGTTGATCGACCGCGTCGTTCTCACCGAGGATGTCAGTGATCGTCGCCTGATTCTCATTGGCGTCGTAGCCGACGAACTCGACCGGCCCGCCCTTCGCCGCCGCGTAGAGGCCGGTTCGGTTGCGCGCGCTATCGGCGAAGCCACGAATGGCAGCGCGACTGCGCGCCCGCGACTGCTCCAGCGCCTCCGCGAACGCCTCGACATCGATCTCCAACCCGGCGTCGCGCGCCAGTTCAGCGGTGAGTTCGAGCGGGAACCCATAGGTGTCGTAGAGCCGGAACGCTTCGGCTCCGGGAATCGTTGTGCTTCCCGATTCGCGAACCTCGGACGCCAGCGCGTCGAAGCGAGAGATGCCAGTCGCCAGCGTCCGGCCGAAACCTTCTTCTTCATTCTGGATCACGCGCCGGATCGTCTCACGCCGCGCATGCAGTTCCGGGTAGCGGTCGCCGAACTCGGTGATGACAACGTCGGCGATGTCGTTCATGAATGGCCGCTCGATACCGAGCAACCGGCCATGCCGGACCGCCCTGCGCAGGATGCGCCGCAGGACGTAGCCGCGACCTTCGTTGCCCGGCAGGACGCCGTCCGCGATCAGGAACGTGACGGCGCGACCGTGGTCTGCGATGACGCGCATGGACCGATCTGACTTGTCATTCGCCTTGTACGTCGTCCCGGCGATCTCAGCGGCACGCGCGATAATCGGCTGAAACAGGTCGGTGTCGTACATCGATGGGGCGTCCTGAAGGATCATCGTAATCCGTTCGAGACCCATGCCGGTGTCGATGTTCTTCCGTTCAAGTTCGCGACGCGTGCCATCTTCCTCCAGGAACCACTCCATGAAGACGTGGTTCCAGACCTCGAGGTGCCGGTCACAACGCTCGCAGGTTGGGCCGCAATCCGGTTCGCCGCAGCCGTACTGCTCGCCACGGTCGACGTAGATCTCGCTGTCCGGTCCGCACGGCCCGGTGTCGCCGACAGGTCCCCAGATATTGGTCGGATCGTCAAAGACCTTTTCATGTGGCAGACCGATGTCGTTCAGCCAGATCTGGCGGGCCTCGTCGTCTTCCGGGTGGACGGTGACGCTGAGGCGATCGACCGGAATCTGGAATACTTCAGTCAGCAGTTGCCAGCCCATTCGAACTGAGTCGCGCTTGAAATAGTCACCGACTGAGAAATTACCCAGCATCTCGAAGAACGTGCAGTGGCTCTCGTCGCCGACCTCGTCGATGTCGACCGTTCGGAAGCACTTCTGGGTCGAGGTCATCCGAATGGCTGGCGGCGTTTCGAGCCCGAGGAAGTACGGCGTCATCTGCTGCATCCCGGCCGTCGTCAGCAGAACGGTTGGATCGTTGGTTGGCGGGATCAGCGACGACGAGGACACATTCGTGTGTCCCCGTTCCGCAAAGAATTCCGTGAAGATCGTTTGAATATCTCGGCTTTGCATTGGCAGTCCGGCCTGTTCCTTACCTGTCGTTGGCGATGGAAGAATCGCATCACGTAAGTGTAACGAACACGGCCAATGTGCACGGCACAACGCCTCCCACCGGCGAAGTGTACGTACAGTATGCTCGTACGTTGCCCCGGTGTCAAGAAATGACGGGACGTGGGACGCGGGACGTGGGACGCGGAGTGGAGCAACGGATCGCGTCCCGCATCCCACGTCCCGCGTCCCGTCACAACCTCCAAAGGGGTAAAATACCTATATGAGTACGCGATTCTCCGACCGGCTGGCGGCTCTTTCAACTGGCCCCGGTGTCTACATCATGAAGAACGTGCGGGGCGACGTCATCTACGTCGGGAAGGCGGCTGCCCTGCGTAATCGCGTGCGATCCTACTTCCAGGAACGCGGGCATAGTGACCCCAAGACACGCGAACTCGTCAGCCACATCGCCGACTTTGATGTGATCCGGACCGATACGGAGAGCGAAGCGCTGATCCTCGAGAACGAGTTGATCAAGCGCTACCAGCCGCACTACAACGTTCGGCTGAAGGACAATAAGACCTACCCGTACATCTGCATCACCAACGAAGAGTGGCCACGGGTCATCTCGACGCGCCGGATCATTCGCGATGGCTCGCGCTACTACGGCCCGTACACGTCGGCCGGCTCAGTCCACAAGACGCTTGACCTGCTCAACCGGCTGTTTCCGTACCGCGTCTGCGACATCAAGATCACCGGTGACGCTCCACGACCGTGCCTCTACTACCACATGGGACGTTGCCTCGGGCCGTGCATCAGCGCGACCACCAAGGCCGAGTATGACAGAGCGATCGAGGGTGTCGCGCTGTTCCTCGAAGGTCGCGGCGAAGAACTGATCCCGGCCATGCAGGCGCGGATGGAAGAACTCGCCGAGAACCTCGAGTTCGAGCGGGCCGCGAAGATTCGCGATGAACTCGGTGCGATCGAGCACGTGCTGGAGCGGCAGAAGATCGTGACTGGCAAGGGTGACGATGCCGATGTGATCGCCGTCGCGCAGTCCGCAGGAGGCGACGCCGTCGTTCAGGTTGCGTTCGTCCGCAACGGGAAGATCCTCGGGTCGGAGCATTTCTTCATGTCTGGTGCCCGGATCGAGGATGCGCCCGGCGAGATTCTGAGCAGTTTCGTGACGCAGTTCTACGAAGATGCCGCCGTCATCCCACCCGAACTCGTCGTCCAGCACCAGTTGCCGGACGATAGTCTGCTGTCGGAATGGCTTGCTGACCGCCGTGGCGGCAAGGTTCGCCTGACCGTTCCTCGTCGGGGTGACAAGCGGCAACTGGTCGAGATGGTCGAAAAGAGTGCTGCGGAAAATCTGGAGCAGAACCGACTGCGCTGGTTGAACGACGAGCAGCGGATGACCGCCGCGCTGACCGAGTTGGCCGATGAACTCGGGTTGCCTGCCATTCCGCGCCGGATCGAGTGTTTCGACATCTCAAACCTGCAGGGCACCAACACGGTCGCATCAATGGTCGTCTTTGAGGACGGGAAGCCGAAGAAGAGCGACTACCGGCGCTTCTCGGTCAAGACCGTCGAAGGCATCGACGACTTTGCCTCAATGCGTGAGGTCGTTGGACGCCGCTTCAAGCGACTGGCGTCTGAGGCGGATACCGAAGCCTGGGCTCGACAGCCGGACCTCGTCATTATCGACGGCGGCAAGGGTCAACTCAATGCTGCTCTGGGGGCGCTGCGGGAGGTCGGTGTCACGGTCCCGATCGTTGGCCTGGCGAAGGAGAATGAAGAACTCTTCCTGCCGGGACAGCAGACGCCGGTGATCCTGGATAGAGACTCGCAGGCGCTCTATCTGGTCCAGCGCGTGCGCGACGAGGCGCACCGATTCGCGGTCTCGTTCCACCGCCAGAAGCGGCAGAAGACGGCGATTAAGTCCGCGCTTGACGATCTGCCCGGCGTTGGGCCAAAGCGAAAGAAGGCGCTGATCGCGGCCTTCGGCAGTGTCAAGCGCATACGTGAGGCGAGTGAAGAACAGATTGCCGAGGTCGAAGGCATCAGCCCGGCCCTGGCGCGACAGATAAAGGCACACCTGTGAACCTGGGTACCGAACAGCAGATCCGATCCGATGATGAGGCCGAAGCCGACCCTGCCCCGACCCCGATTGCTCCCGCAGCCGAGATTGCGCGAGCCGTCGACATTCTCAGGCGCGGCGGGGTCGTCGCGATTCCGACCGATACCGTCTATGGCTTGGCGGCGTCGCTCGACCACCCGCTGGCGATCGAACGCATCTTCAGCATCAAGGGCCGATCAGGGACGAAGGCGATCCCGATCCTCATCAGCGACACATCGGTGCTCGAACGCCTTGCGAATGACCTGTCTCCGGCAGCGCGGAATCTGGCAGAGCATTACTGGCCGGGTGCGTTGACGATCGTCGTCGACGCCGCTGAGAGTGTGCCGGAGGCGATTGTCCGTGGCGGCTCGACTGTTGGCCTGCGCATGCCGGATAACGCCGACGCGCTGGCCATTATCAACGCCGCTGGTGGTGCGCTGGCAGTCACGAGCGCGAACCGCTCCGGTGGTGCCGAGGCTCGATCTGCGGACGAGGTCCGCATCAAACTCGGCAATCGGGTGGATTTCGTCGTTGATGGCGGGCCGAGCCCATCCGCAGCCCCATCGACCGTCGTGGATTCCACCGTCGAACCGGTTCGTGTCCTGCGACACGGCAGCATCGAGTCGTGGCGGTTGATGGCGACGCTTCAGGACCGCGACGAGTGATGTCCGGCGCCCGCGAGCCGGCGGCAACTCCACCGATGGACCCCGCCCAGTCGCTTGCGATGCGCCTCGCTATCGCCGCTGCACTGCTCGCGTTCGCCGTTGGTCTCTACGCGAGGTCACTCGACATGTTGCGGACTGACGTTCCGTTGCAGGCGTCGAACGGGCGACTGCTCTGGCTCGTCGTGATTGTCGCCCTTGTCGCCTTCGGACTCCTCATTAGCCAACTTCCGCTTGAACGCGCCAGGTCACAGAGCACCAACGCTCGGCCCGCGACGACAGCGTGGAGTGGCGGAATTCTCCCGGCGCTGTTGACGCTTACCGGCATCCAGTTGATTGTCTGGGACAGCCGCGCAATCGTTGTCATTGCAGCGCCACTGCTGGTCGGGGCTGGTGTCTTTACCGCCGGCGTCGTGCGGCACTACCTGCTTGCTGGCGACGCGAGCGTCTTTTCCGGAGCGCGTCTCGTCCACGTGGTGCTGACCGGCGGTGTCGCCTTTCTCTCGCTGGCGATGCTACGAGCCTGGATGGGTGGGCCGGTGTACACGCTGGTGACGACGTTCGCTGTCTCCACACTCCTGCTCATCCAGGCGTTCGACGGCTTGCGGGCGTTTCCGATACGCCGGTTCGCCTACGCGCTCAGCGGTGGTATCGTCGTCGCGCAGGCGGCGTTGGTGTTGAGTTACTTTCCGCCGTCGCCGTGGATTGGTGGGGCGTTCCTGGCAATCGTCTTTGCCACAGTGATGCTGACAACTGACGCGATTCTGGAGCGTCGAATCAATACCGATGTGGTGATGCGCTACGTCGGTGCTGGCGTCGCCGTCAGCGGCCTGCTCGTTGTTCTCGTTCGCTGACGAATCTGGAGGATCTGTGCCGAAGAAGTCCACATCGACCGACCCAATCCACGAACAGCTCCTCTTGCTGGACCGGCTCGAAGAATTGCGCGAAGACATGGAGGAACTCGGCATCAACTCGATGGAAGAGTTGCGCCAGCGGATCGTCGAACTGGAAGCGCTACTCGACGACGATGACTTCGACGAGGGCGACGATGGATCTGTTTGAAGCCAACCGTCAGGCACGCCTCCAGCAGCACGGCCCACTGGCGTCACGGATGCGGCCCCGCTCGCTCGACGAGTTCGTGGGACAGGAGTCCGTTCTCGCGCCGGGTAGCGTTCTTCGACGCGCGATTGAGCGCGACCGGCTCTCGTCGATCATCCTCTGGGGTCCGCCGGGCGTCGGCAAAACGACGCTCTCCCGCCTGATCGCCACGCAGACCAAGGCGTTCTTCGTCCCGGTCTCAGCCGTGTCATCTGGTGTCGCCGATCTGCGAGCGGCCGTCAAGGACGCCAGCGAGCGACTCGGTATGCACGGCCAGCGAACGGTGCTGTTCATCGATGAGATTCACCGCTTTAACAAGGCCCAGCAGGACGCGATTCTGCCGTACGTCGAAGATGGAACGGTCATCCTGATTGGCGCGACGACCGAGAACCCATCCTTCGAGGTCAACGCTCCACTGCTGTCCCGCTCCCGCGTCGTCGTCCTCAACTCACTTGGCGACGAGCAGATTCGCGAGATCGTCCTGCGCGGTCTCAACGATCGAGAACGGGGCCTCGGGAGCGACGGCCTGACGATCGATGACGACGCGCTCGATGCGCTGGTCAATCTCGCCAACGGCGACGCCCGCTTCGCGCTGAACACGCTGGAGATGGCTAGCGTTGCTGTGCCGGATGGCGAAACGGCGATCACCGCGCCAATGGTGATGGAGGCAGCGCAGCGACGTGCGGCGGCCTACGACAAGTCCGGCGAATCCCACTTCGACACGATTTCCGCGCTGCACAAGTCGCTACGGGATTCTGACCCCGATGCGTCGCTTTACTGGATGGCGCGGATGATCGAGCGGGGCGACGATCCGCTCTACGTCGTTCGGAGACTGGTCCGGTTCGCGACTGAGGATGTCGGACTCGCCGACCCGCAGGCGCTGAACCTCGCGATGTCCGCACAGCAGGCGGTCCACTTCCTCGGGATGCCCGAAGGAAAACTCGCGCTGGCGGAACTGACGGTGTATCTCGCGCTGGCACCGAAGAGCAATTCGATTTACCGAGCCTACGGTGCCGTTCAGCGCGATGTCGAGGGTACGCGCAATGACCCCGTACCGATGCACCTGCGCAACGCACCGACCGGTTTGATGCGTGACCTCGGGTACGGCAAGGGCTACGAGTACGCGCATGACACCGAGTATGGCGTCAGCGCGCAGACGCATCTCCCGGACAATCTGGCGGGACGACGCTGGTATCAGCCGACGCAGCGTGGGTTCGAGTCCAGGCTCAGCGAACGACTGGAGCGCATCCGCGAACTAGTCAACGAGCAACGAAAGCGACAGCAGCAATGACGATCACCAACCAACGGGCCAGCCGGGAGAACTCCGAGATGCGGCCCGTGACGATCGAGACCGGCGTCGCTCCCTACGCCGAAGGCTCCGCACTGATTAGCTTCGGCTCGACACGCGTCTGGTGTACGGCGTCGATCGAGGAGCGCGTCCCACCGTGGCTGGTGGGCAAGCGGAGCGGCTGGGTGACGGCTGAGTACGCGATGTTGCCGCGCGCGACGCACACGCGCACGAATCGGGACCGGGCAACGAACTCCGGTCGGTCTCAGGAAATCTCGCGGCTGATCGGCCGCTCGCTCCGGGCCGGGATCAACCTCAAAGCCCTCGGCGAACGCGCCATCACGATTGACTGTGATGTCCTCCAGGCCGACGGCGGCACCCGGACGGCAGCCATCACCGGCGGCTACGTCGCACTCGCGCTAGCCTGCCAGACGCTCATCGCAACAAAGCAACTCAAAGCCAGCCCGCTGACGTCACGAATCGCTGCTGTCAGCGCCGGGATCATCGCTCGTGAGCCACGCCTGGACCTCGACTATCGCGAGGACTCGTCGGCCGAGGTGGACTGCAACATCGTCATGAACGCGCGCGGTGAGTTGGTCGAAATTCAGGCCAGTGCTGAGGGACGGCCCTACTCCCGCGAGCAACTCGACCAGATGATCGAACTCGCCATCCCAGGCATCAAGATGCTCAACGAATTGCAGCAGCAGGCGATTGAGGGGGCGTAACGCGGGGCGCGTGATGCGTGATGCGTGATGCGTGATGCGTAATGCGGGACGTGGGACGTGGGACGCGGTGGTCTGTTAGGGGCCGGCCCTGTACCGGCCCGCGCCAGCAGGCGCCCGCTTCACGACATCGGGGTATCGACACGGGCGAAAACGTCGGCGACCCATGGCCAACCGACCATCGTCGCACCTTGCACCTCACGGCGCGGGCCGGTACAGGGCCGGCCCCTAACAGACCACCGCGTCCCACGTCCCACGTCCCGCATTACGCATCACGCATCACGCATCACGCATCACGCGCCTTGCGTTACGCCCCCTCGATGTGTTCCTTTGTGCTGGGTAGTCGTCCTTCAAGCCGTGGGTCGAGCGTCGTAGCGGCGTCGAGCGCACGGGCGAACGCTTTGAAGATCGCTTCGACCTCGTGGTGGGCGTTGCAGCCGTAGAGGGTGATGACGTGGATGTTCATCCGCGCTTCTCGGGCCAGCGAGTCGAAGAAATGGCGGACGAGGTCGGTCTCGAGTTGACCGACGTGTGAGGCGCTGAACGTTCCATTCTGGACATAATATGAACGTCCGCCGCAATCGACCGCGACGTGAGCGAGCGCTTCGTCCATCGGGACGGCCACGTTCGCCGTTCTCCGGATTCCGCGATGGTCGCCGAGCGCTTCGCGAATGGCCTGACCCAGGCAGATTCCGGTGTCCTCGACGGTGTGGTGGGCGTCGACGGACAGGTCGCCATCGACCGTCAGGTCGAGGTCGAACAGTCCGTGCCTCGCGAACAGAGTCAGGAAATGGTCGAGCGCGCCAACGCCGGTCGTGATTCGGCTCGTTCCGCTCCCGTCAACCGCGAACGTGAGGTCGATGCGTGTCTCGGCCGTCTGTCGCGAGACCGTAGCCTGGCGCTCAGACATGGGCGGCGATTGTCTGGAGGGCGTTGATGAGACGATCGGTGTCCTCAGGCTTGCCGACGGTGATCCGCAGGCAGTCGCGCAACTCCCCGCCGCCGTAGGCGCGGACCATGATCCCGCGATCCGCTAGCCGGAGGTGAACGTCATGCGCGTCGCCACGAGTCACGCGACAGAGGAAGTAATTGCCCTGGCTCGGATACGGGTTCAGGTACTCAACACGCTTCAGTTTGCGGAAGAGGCGACCGCGCTCGGCCCGGATTCGGTTGAGGGTGCCGTGCAGGTACTCAACATCATCGAGCGACGCTTCGATGGCCACCAGTCCAGCCTGGCTGACATTGAAAGGCGGCTTGACCTTCCAGATTTGCTCGACGAGGAAGTGCGGCAGGATGGCGTAGCCGATCCGGAGTCCGGCCAGCCCGGCCCACTTCGAGAACGTGCGCAAGATGGCGAGGTTGTCGAACTCGCCAACTAGCGGCAGCGACGTCTTGCCGGACATTTCGAAGTACGCCTCATCCAGCAGCACCAGCGCGCCGGTCTGGAGTAGGCGGACAATCTGCTGATTGGTCGCGAGGTTGCCGGTCGGATTGTTGGGCGACGTCACGATGATGAGTTTCGTGCGGTCCGTCACGGCCGCGAGCATCGCGTCGATGTCCAATTCGAAGTCGGGTAGACGTGGGACCTCAACGGCGGTGCCGCCGAACAGTTCTGCTCTGGCCTTGTAGACGCCGAAGGTAGGCGTCGGGATGATGACTTCATCGCCCGGGTCGAGCGTCGTCAGGAACATGAGGTCGATCAATTCGTCCGCGCCGTTGCCGATGATCAGTCGCTCGACTGACGTTCCGGCGTAGGCGGCGATCCGTTCGCGCGCCGCCCGAGCCTGGGCGTCCGGGTAATGGTGGTAGCGGTCGAACGTCGCGAGCGCTTCCTGAACGCGGAACGAGCAGCCATACGGATTCTCGTTCGAGTCGAGTTTCAGGATGGCGTCGATCGGCATCCCTAGCCGCGCCGCGAGTTCTTCGGGCGCTTCGACGGGATGGTAGGCGTTGAGTTGTTCGACCGATTCTCGGACGATGCGGCGTAGCATGGGCGGGACGCTCATGATCGTACTCGTGTCTCCTCTCGTATGCTGCGGGGAAGGGTACCGCCTGACCCGCCGTTGGGCAATGGAAACGTGATGCTCCCTATACTTGCGGGCGGCAGGTTGCCGGTCGTCGCGGGAGGATGCTCAAGCTGAATCGTCATCCGCAACTTCATCTGCATACGCTTTTTGCGGTTGCCCGTGTCGTGCTGCTTTGCGCGGTACTCGCTGTCGGCTTGACGCCGGCGGTGGCCGACAGCCGCGGTGCCACACCATCGACGCCGGTGCTGGCGCAGGTTACACCACCACCAGTCAGCGCGGCAGGTGTGCTTGTCGTCGATCTGACGACTGGCGTTGAGATTTATGGCAGCAATGCGGACACGCCGTTGTCGCCCGCCAGCACGATGAAGATCGTAACCGCGATGGTCGCGTCGTCGATCCTCGGACCCGACGAGGAGTTCACGGTCCAGGAAGGGGACATCCTCGACCCGACGGTGTTCTCCAACATGCAGTTGCAGCCCGGTGATGTTGTGTCGGTCCGGACACTTTTACATGGAGTGCTGATCCCGTCCGGCGCTGACGCGGCGATGGTGCTGGCGCGTGAGGCAGGAAACCGCCTGGAGCCGGGGACGCCCGACCCGGTTGGTCGGTTCGTGGCAGAGATGAACAGTTGGGCCGCCGGTCAAGGGATGACCAACAGCCACTTCACGAATCCGGTCGGTACCGACGATCCGCAGCACTACACGTCTGCACGCGATCTCGTTCGAGCGACGCGAGTCTTGCAGCGCGACTGGCTGCTGGCGAAAATCGTTGCGATGGATGCGTATGTTGCCGACATTGGCGGGCCGAACGCTCGACAGGTGGAGTTGTTCAACTCGAATCAACTCATCGCGCGCGACGATGTGTTTGGCGTGAAGACCGGTACGGAAGAGATCGCCGGTCAGTGTCTGATCACGGGGTTCTGGCGAGGTGACAACCAGATCATTACGGTCGTTCTCGGCAGTGTCGATCGCTATGCCGACACGCAGGCCGTGATGGATGCGGTCGACGGAACCTACCGCTGGTTGGCACTTGGCGTTGACGCGGTGTCGCTGGGAGCATCTGATGCGCTGGCGGCACAGGGATTGACATTCAAGAACCGGAGGACGGTGCTGATGACGGCTGAACAGGCCGAGCGGATCAGCTGGGAGATCGTTCTCGACAACGAGCCGCGTGGCGACCGGCGTGGCGTAGTCATTTTCAGACTTGACGAACGCGTCGTCGCCCGAATGTCGATATACTCCGTAAGCAGCGGGGCAATCGAGCCGGACGCGGCATAGATCCGGGAGGACCGCGACATGGAACGATTGCAACGAGTGCTGGCAGCGGCGGGAGTCGCGTCGAGGCGTAAGGCCGAGGAGTTGATCCTCGAAGGCCGGGTGCGCGTCGATGGCGAGATCATTACCGAACTTGGGACGAAGGTTGACCCCGATAACCAGAAGATCGAGGTCGACGGGAAACTGATCCCGACTGTTCGGCGGCGCTACATCCTGCTGAACAAGCCCAGTGGCTACATCACCACCACATCCGACGAGCGCGGCCGCTACATGGTCATGGACCTCGTGCCGGTCAACGAGCGCGTCGTACCGGTCGGTCGCCTGGACCGCCAGACCGAGGGATTGCTGCTGCTGACCAATGACGGCGAGGTCGCCCATCGTGTCATGCATCCACGTTACGGCATCGACAAGGAGTACGAAGCCCTGCTGGACGGCTATCCGCCGCCGGACGTGCTCGAAAAACTCCGACGTGGGATCGTGATTGACGGGCAGCGAACGTCACCTGAGATGATCCGCCCGATTCGCAATACCGAGGACGGTACAATCGTCCGAATCGTCATCCACGAGGGGCGTAACCGCATCGTCCGGAAGATGTTTGACGAGGTTGGCTATCCAGTCCTCAAGTTGGTCCGGACGCGGGTGGGACCGCTCCAACTCGGCGCGATCCCGCGAGGAACGTTCCGCGATTTGACAGACGGCGAACTGGCGCAACTTCGTGAGGCACTGCACCTGACGGACGAAGACGTTGAATTCGCCGAGCGGGTGGTCGATCGACCACTACGGGATCGGCCCGATCCGAACCGAATGAAGACCGGTCGGCCGCGACAAGCGAACGCCGACCGACCCTCGCGCGGAGGACCTGGCCAGCAGCGGCCACGTCGAGACGATGACCGGCGTGGTCCGTTCAGGCCGGATCGCGATGGTCAGCGGAGCGGGCCTCCTCGCAACCGCCGAGACGACGATCGACCGCGACCGTTCCGGCCGCAGCGCGATGGACAGTATGCGGGCCCACCGCAGGCGCGACGCGAGGATCAGGGCGAACGGCCATTCCGGCCGTCGCGTGACACGGCACCGCGTGGTCCCCGGCACGAGCGGCCCGCCGACGGCGGTGATCGGCGTGACTTCCGACGGGATGACGACCGGCGCGGCCAGCGGCCGAGACCGGCAGGCGGTGCACCGGGACGTGGGCGCGACGAGCGCGACAACGACCGAGGTCGCGGGCCGGGGAGGCCGGATCGACCCGATCGCGGTGGATCGCGGCAGGGCGAGCAACGTCGCGACCGGCGTGATGGACCTCCCGGCGGTGGACAGCGACGTGGTCCGAACCCGGGAGCTGGTGGACCTCGACGAGGACCACGACCAGGCCCGGGCGGTCCAGTGAGGCGGCCACGCCGCGACGAGCAGACAGGTGGAGCAGGAGGTGGCGGTGAGCGACCGCCCGATGACAATCGCGATCGACGGACCGGCGGCAGCGGGGAAGAGTACCGTCGGCGAAATCGTCGCGACGAAGATTGATGGCGTCTACTTCGATACCGGCATCCTGTATCGTGCCCTGACGCTGCTGGCCCTCGAACAGGGAGTGTCGCCGTCAGATGACAGGTCGCTGGCTGCGCTGGCAGCCTCGATGGACATTCGGATCGGTAAGCCGACCGTCGCAGATGGCCGGCAGGTTGACGTTGTGCTCGCCGGTCGCGATGTGACCAACTCCTTGCGGACACCTGCGATCGATCAGAACGTCTCTGAGGTGTCGGCGCATCGTGCGGTTCGCGATGTCCTGCTGGACCAGCAGCGGCGGATCGCGCGGTCGGGTCGGGTTGTGATGGTTGGCCGGGATATCGGGACGGTCGTGCTCCCCGACGCGGAGTTGAAGATCTTCCTCGATGCGTCGCCCGAAGAACGGGCGCGACGTCGCTGCCTGCAACTCGAAGAGGCGGGCAAGCCACTCGCCTATGACGATGTTCTCGAAGACATGAAGAGCCGCGATCGGATCGACTCGGAGCGTGATGTCGCTCCGCTGCGGCCTGCCGACGACGCGGTTGTGATTGACTCGGACGCGCTCTCGATTGAGGAAGTCGCCGACCTGATCGTCGACCATGCCCAGCGGCGAATGGCGGCGGTTCGCTGATGATTGAGCCAATTCTCGATACCGACATGTCGCTGCCGCGGCGGATGAAGCACGCGGCCTTCGTGAGCGCGCGGGTCTTCGTCCTGCCGGGATTACGACTCGGCATTCGGATGAAAGTGTTCGGACTGAACAACGTCCCCAGGCGGGGCGGCGCGTTGGTGATCTGCAACCATCTTGGCTGGTTCGATCCGGTGCTGTTGCTTGCGGCCTCGCCGAGGCCAATCCTCTGGATGGCGAAGGCCGAGTTCGTCAAGTACCCGATTCTGCGCTGGTTCGCGTTTCAGGCTGGTGCGTTCCCTGTTCGGCGGGGGCAGGCAGACCGACAGGCGCTTCGTCATGCACAGGGGTTGCTCGACGACGGGATGCTGGTCGGTATGTTCCCTGAAGGAACCCGCTCGAAGACGGGCGGCCTGAAGGAGCCGTTTGGTGGAGCGAGCCTCGTCGCGCTGCGGTCCAACGCGCCAATCATTCCGTGTGCGCTGGTCGGCACCGACGGCCTTCCACTGAGTGGTTCGAAGCCGTCGATCAAGCGCCGCTACCCGAAGGTCGCGGCCATCTTCGGCGAGCCGTTCGTGCTCGAACATGTTGCCCCTGACGGCACGAAGCGTAGCCTCGACGACTTGACTGACGCGATGATGATCGAGATTGCCAGGTTGCTGCCTGAGCAGTACCGAGGGATTTATGCCGATCGCTGCGCGGAATCACACCCTGCCGTCAAACGTGAGTCGGTAGTGTTCACCGGTCTCGCTGACCCTGACTGATCAACCCAGATTCATCCTGCGGTTGAGGTACGGAATCATCTCGTCCATGTGGGCGATGAGTGGTGGGACACCGTCGGGAAGATCCACCCAGAACAGGTCGAAGAGAATGCTCGTGTGGTCCCCTTCTGAGGGATCGTTTTCGTAGCAGTTCCATCTCTCGGCTACCTCACCGGACGTTGTGAGGTGGTAGTAGTGCCGGTGATGGATCTCATACCGGCTGCGTGGCGAAAAGTCATGTATGACATCGCCGAGGAATGCTTCGATCTGCAGCCCGCTGAGTCCGGTTTCTTCGTGCGCTTCGCGGAGGACAGCGGCGTCGAGCGGTTCGTCGGGACTGACTGATCCGCCTGGAACCTGGATACCGGCTTCCGGGAACTCGGGCTGTCGAAAGACCAGCAGCCTCGATCCGTGCGTGATGTAGGCCATCACCTTCAGTTTGACCGGTAGCGTCATCTTCCCTCCGCATGGACGAAAAAGAGCCGGAGCAGTTATGTGCTCCGGCTCCAGATGGTCAGAAGGCGCTACTTCTTCAGGAGTGCCTTGCCAGCCAGGACGGCTCCCATCGCGGCTGCAACACCCGCTCCGGCGGCGATGCTGGCCGAGACCGGTTCCGGCCCCGGCAGGACGACCTTGCCGTCGCCGTACGACTGGAAGAGTTGGCCCCACTTGCTGTGGAGCGCTTCCTTGACGCGGCGCCGGCCGACGACCGGATACCAGTAGACATTGTGATAGAAGTTCGAGGCGAAGTAACTCCACGGGACGATGGGCGACTGGAGCAGCGCTTTCTCGTACTTCTTGAGTGGGCCGTGGTAGATCAGTTTCTGGCCCTTCGAGGCGAAGGTGTCTTCCTGGATGAAGCCCCAGTCCTCGGCGCTGATGTCGTAGCCGACGATCTCGATGTCCTTCGGATCGCCGATGCCGAGACCCTTCTCGTGCGCGTAGCGGATGAACTCAAGGTCCATCGGGTTGAAGCCCTGGATCTTGGCCGAGATGGCGTCGATCGCGACCTGGTCGGCGCTGGCGAGGATGATGTCCTTCTCGTGGACACGCATCGCGCGCGGGCCAGGGCCGTCGCCTGCGAAGGTGCCATCCATGACGGCGAACAGCCCGGGATGGATCTCACGCTGGATCGTCAGCAGGTCCACCAACGTCTCATCGATGACGGCATGGGTCCAGTGGCGTCGCTCGGAGAGCAGGCCTCCAAAGGCATTCTTCATCGCCCCAGTAATCGTCGTGAAGACGTGCGTCTTGACGGTCGGCAACTGGATCATGTTCTTGCCGATGAACATTTTGGGAATCTTGATGCCATCCGGGAAGATGTCGTGGAGGACCATCATCTCGCCCTTTGGCTCGTAGACGACCCACTCGACTTCCGGTTCGTAGAGATGGACGTTCTGGACGCCGTACTTGTCCACGACGTACTTGTGCTTGTTGTTGCGCTCGCCAACGTAGGCGTCAACGACGACCGTCTTGTTGTGAGCGCCGATCAGGTTCTCGTATCCGTCGGCCTGAAGGCGACGAGTAACGCCTTCGAGTTGCCACGGCGTCGTCGAGCAGGCGGGATACCACGTCTGCCACGAGATGTTGATCTTCAGGATCGTTTCAAGGGCTTTGTCGAGTGTGTCCTGATATCCGGCCAGTTCCATAACCCGGCCAAAATCCTCGACAACCGTTTCTGGCCGTGTCTTGAGGACCGCGACCTTGCCTTTGCCCGGAAAGTCGTATGCCATAGCTCTCGCGTCTCTCCCTGTCGTGCCGCGCAGATGCCGGCTGAGTCCACGGCGTCGCCAACGCCTGATGGTACTCAACCCCTGTACGATTGAACAACGCACGGTTCGCGCCGCGCGTCACGGAATCTGCACTGGAGGGATTGAGAGCACTCGTGAGCCAGGACCCACTCGCACGCCTGCGCCGGACCGAGCGGCGGGAACCGAAGGCGAAACGCACCTTCCCGGACGACCGCTATCGACGGACGGTCCTCGACGCTGTGGCCACGGACGCCGAACGAATCCTCGGCGATGCTGCCGTGTCCGTCTTCCGGGCGCACGCTGTTGTCCTTGCCGAACGCCGTGTCGTCGAGCCCGATGTCGCCGGGCGGATGCTGACAGGTCTGTCCACGCTCCAAGAGCACCGCACCGACTCTCCCGTGCACTCGCTGGCTGCTGTCGAGGAGCGCGTCGTTCGCGCTGCCGGGAGCGGGATAATGCTCGGCACCGCTCGTGAGGAGATCGCACAGGCCGCTATGCGAGTCGTGCTGCGCGAGCGAGTCCTCGATTTCTCGGATGCCGTGCTACGACTTCGATCGGCGATTGCGGCGGTCGCATTGCAGCACCTGACGACGATGTTGCTGGCGACATCCAACGGACAGGTCGTCCAGCCCACCAGCCTCGGCCACTACCTGGCTGGCCAACTTGGCCCGCTGGTCCGGACGAGCGCGCGAATACAGGAAGCGTTCGCCCGGCTCAACCAGTCGCCGCTGGGCGCGGTCTCAGGAATGGCGACAGCCGTTCCAATCCTGCGGAGCCGACAGGCTGATCTGCTCGGGTTCGAGCGTCCAATCGACAGTACGTTTGATGCGCTGGCAGCTGGTGATGTTCTCGCTGAACTCTCCGGTATCGTCGCGAGTTGTGCCGTCGAACTGACGCGGATGGTCGCCGACCTCCAGTACTGGGCGCGAGACGATGTCGGGACGATGGCGCCGCCTGATGAGTATGTGCATCGCAACGACAGCCAGCCGCAACGTCGCGATCCTCTTGTGCTCGATCACCTGCGGGCGCAACTGCTCAATCTCGCGGCGATCCCGCAGCAACTGACGCTTCTGCTCGGCGGGCGACAGATGCTGGGTGGCGAGGCGTCGAACCTGCGGGCGTTCATGGTGGTTGAAGGGCAGTTCGCGCAGTCCGTCGACACACTGGACCTGTGTAGTGAGGTACTGGCGACGTCTGAGGTGCAGCGCGCGCTGTTCGCGCATCGGTCGAATCGAGGGTTCGCGACCAGTTCGGAACTGGCAGACCTGTTCACGATCGACTTCGAGATGCCGCGCGATGAGGCCGTCGCGCTGGCCGAGCGGGTGGTCGTCGAGGCGACCGACGCAGGTGGCGAGGCGACAACGCTGCGAACTGAGGTCATCGATGGGATCGCCCTCAAACTCCGTGGCGTCGAGGTCGGCATCGAATCGGAGATGCTGGCGAAGGTGTTGTCACCCAAGCGGTTCATCGAACGGCGCGATCATCCAGGTGGTCCGGCGCCGGGAGCGGTACGCGGGTTGCTCGAACGTGAGACGTTTGCACTGAAGCGTGATCGCGACTGGCTGGCCGAGCGGCGCGCGGCAATCGCGAATGCGATGGCGTCACTCGAAGAACGCGCGAGCCAGATTGCCGCCGATCCCAGCACGGCGCTACGACGCGGCGCGGCCCGGCAGGAAACCGGATCGACGCCGGTAGAATGATAGAATTACACGATTCTTTCGCTACAAATCGAACGGAGACGACCCATTAGCGAACGCGGACCATACTCGACCCAGTTACCAACCCAGCGTGCATTTCTCGTCAGCGTCAACTACCGGCGAGACGACTGGACCGCCGAATCTTCGCTTGAAGAGCTTGCTCGCCTTTCCGAAACTGCTGGACTCGAAGTCGTCGGTTCGGCATCGCAGAACCTGGGGCACCCGCACCCGAAAACCTACGTCGGGACCGGGAAGCTCGACGAGATTGTCGAAGCCGTCGCTGAAGTCAACGCCGACGTTGTCGTGTTTGACGACGAACTTTCGCCTGCCCAACTGAGAAACGTCGAAGACCGGCTCGGCTCGATGGTGATCGATCGAACGGCGCTGATTCTCGACATCTTCGCCAAGCGTGCCGTAACGCATGAGGGTCGTCTGCAGGTCGAACTGGCCCAACTGGAGTATCGCCTTCCTCGCCTGACGCGAATGTGGACCCACCTCGAACGTCAGGCAGTTGGTGGCGTTGGTCTACGTGGTCCCGGTGAGACGCAGCTTGAAACCGACCGTCGGCTTGCCCGCGCCAGAATCTCGCATCTCAAGGCGGAACTGGCCGATGTCCACCGGCATCGCGAGCTATACCGAACGCGGCGACGGCGCAACAACATCCCGGTCGTTGCGATCGTCGGCTACACGAACGCCGGTAAGTCAACGTTGCTCAACCGACTGACGGATGCTGGGGTGCTCTCGGAAGACCAGTTGTTCGCGACGCTGGACCCGACGACCCGGCGAATTACGCTGCCAGGTGGTCGCTACGTGCTGCTGACCGATACGGTCGGATTCATCAACCACCTGCCGACGACGCTGATCGCCGCGTTCCGCGCAACACTCGAAGAGATCGAAGAGGCCAACGTGCTGCTGCACGTCCTCGACATCTCCCACCCGAACGCGCCGGAACAGGCCGAGACGGTGCGGGAGGTGCTGGCGGAACTGGATGTCGTTGGCAAACCGATGGTGACGGCGCTCAACAAGATCGATGTCCTCGACGGAGATTCTGATCCGGCGGCCGTCGCGTTCGATCTGAACCTGCCGGACGACTTCGTACCGATCTCGGCTGCGCAGAACCTCGGAATCGATACGCTGTTGCAGCGGATCGAGGAGGCTCTCGGGCTGGCCGATGGGATCGCGCACATCGACGTGTGTATTCCGTACGATCGCGCAGAACTGGTGAATCTCTTCCATCAGGCCGGCAAGGTCGAGCACGTGTCGCACGACGACACGGGGACCCATCTCTCCGGGACGCTGCCACGGCGGCTGCGCGAGCGCTTTGAGCCGTTCCTCACAACACCCGAGCCGATAGCTGCCGGGGACGCCGGGAGTCAGGCGGGATAACATTCCCGAACTGGTACCAAAGTACGAATCGAGAAACGTACGATACGCCGGACGCGGATCAGCGTCCGGCGCGGCTATAATCGCTTGGTCAATTCGAAGCGTCCTGAAGTGGGGGAGGACCGGGAATGCCGTCAAGTCTGTCAGAAGTACTTCATGAACTACAGGCGTCAAGCGGACTAAGCATGGCGGCTGTGGTCAGTGCCGACGGCCTCGTCATCGAATCCGCGTCTGACGGTGAGATCGATGTTGAGTCGTTGTCGTCGGTTGCTTCGAACGGCATCCTGGTGATGGAGGCGCTCGGACAGGAACTCGGAGAGGCACCGTCCGAGATGATGACGATTGAGTACCAGCGGCACATCGTGATGATGTCCCCACTCGATCAGGAGAATCTGCTGGTACTGGTCGCTGGGCCGGGTGTGAACCTTGGCCGGATGCGGATTATTCTCCGTCGACGTGTCGCTGCGCTTGCAGAGGCACTCGAGCGCGAGTAGCGCATCGGCCTGGCGGCGCATTGAGCGAGCGGGGGAGCAGATCGACGGGTCTTCACACAACGACGACGAGATGATGAGTTACCGATCCGCCGGAGTCGACATCGACGCGGCGGACTCGGTCGTTGCCGGTATTCGGGGGCTGGCGGCTCGGACACACACCGACCGCGTTCCGACGGGCCTCGGGCACTTCGGCGGGTTCTACCGAATAGGCCCAGCCGGACCTGGCGCGACGCTGGTTGCTAGCATCGATGGTGTCGGGACGAAACTGAAGGTCGCGACGCTGGCCGGGCATCATGCCGGTATTGGCGCTGATATCGTGAATCACTGTATCAACGACATCGCAGCCTGCGGAGCGACGCCACTGTTCTTCCTCGACTACTTCGGGACCGGAAAACTCAATCCTGAGATTGCCGTCAGCGTCATCGGCGGGATCGCTGCCGCCTGCGAGTCTGCTGGTGTGGCGCTGATTGGTGGCGAGACTGCCGAGATGCCGGGTGTCTACACCGGTGACGACTATGACCTGGTCGGAACAATCGTTGGGATTGTCGACGCGGAGTCGGTCGTCGATGGCTCCGACATCACCGCCGGTCACGTACTGGTCGGGATTCCGAGTAGCGGATTTCATACCAATGGGTACTCCCTCATCCGGGCCGCCTTAGGGCTTAATGAGAGTGACGCGACGAGGGAACGACTCGCGGCACCAGCACCGTTCGAGCCATCTCGATCGCTTGCCGAGGTGCTACTTGAGCCACATCGCTCGTACCTGCCGGTTGTCCGGCAGTTACAGGCGGAGGCGCAGGTGTCCGGAATGGCACATATCACTGGTGGAGGTCTGCCGGGCAACGTCTCGCGGATCATTCCCGAGGGGCTGGTTGCTCGGATCGACACCAGGACATGGCAGGTTCCGGCGCCGTTCTCATTCGTCGCTGAGGCCGGGAACGTCTCGGACAGTGAATGCTATCGGGCATTCAATATGGGGATCGGCTACGTCGTGGTCTGCGCCCCAGAGGATGTACCGGTCGTGACGCGCATAGCGACAGATGCCGTTGTGATTGGCGAGATCCAACCGGCGGACGACGAGCGGCGCGTGGTGCTGATCCAGGACGGGACGGAACTGCAATGAACCGCGGGTACAGTGGGCCGGATTGGTTGCCTACGTTGGCCGCGGTTGGAGAACTCGTTCATGTTTGACCGGCTCGATCCGACACTCACGAGCCTGATCGTCAGCTCCGAGGAGTCCGAGGCAATTGGTGCCTGCCTCAAGCGGCTGATGGATGAGACCGGTGCGACGCACATCATGCTGCTCGACCGTGCTGGACAGATTATCTCCTGGCAGGGCGGCGAGAGCCGGATGCAGGAGATGATGCACCTCGGTGCATTGCTGGCCGGGGCGTACGCGACATCGCGCGAGATGGCGCGCCTGTTGAAAGAAGATGGGTTCCGGGTCCTCGTCCAGGAGGGTATGCGCGAGAAGATCTTCACCGAAACGGTCGAAGACCGTTGGCTGCTGGTCGTCGTGTTCGACCATCAGGCACATCTGGGGCTGGTCAAAGTTCTGGCAAAGCGGGCGACCCAGTCGCTGACGGGTATCCTGCATCTGGTGATCCAGAACAATGAGAGCCGGCGATCACAATTCCGGGGCGGAATCCGCAAAGCCGCCGTTGACACCATTGATCTGCTGTTCAACGACGACTCGGCTCCAAGCCCGGGTCAGACAACGGAAAAGAAGCCATGGCCCTGATTAATGTCGCCGCACGGGAGATCCACGGCAAGATCGTCTACTACGGTCCCGGCTTGTGTGGGAAGACCACCAACCTGCAGTTCATCCACGGCAAGATCCCGCAGAATGGCCGGAGTGACCTGCTTTCGATTGCAACGGAGACCGAGCGAACGCTGTTCTTTGACTTCCTGCCGCTCGATCTAGGCAAGGTGCATGGTTTCACGATCCGCTTTCACCTCTACACGGTGCCGGGCCAGATTCTGTACGAGCGGACACGGGTGGCAGTGCTGAACGGGGCTGACGGCGTCGTCTTCGTCGCTGACGCCCAACGGGACCGGCTCGCGGACAACCTGCAGAGCCTTCGCGAACTCGCCCACAACCTGACCAATCAGGGTAAGCGACTACTCGAGTTCCCGCTGGTCATGCAGTACAACAAGATGGATCTGCCGACGGCGCTGCCGACGCCAGTGCTGGACCGCTACCTCAACACGATCAAGGTGCCGCGCTTCGAGGCTGTCGCGGTCAAGGGGACCGGCGTGTTCGAGACGCTGCGCGCGATCTCAAAACTGGTCGTCAACAAACTGTAAGCCCATTGAAGTTCGATACACTCTGTCCATGACCGGGAGGATAGTCCACCCGGGTGGACGGAGTGTTCGCGTGGAACCTGCAGGTTTGCCCGACGACCCATCGGAATTGCTCGACGCCCTTGCTATCGAGGTGCCGGATCGCGATCACGCGGTTCGCTGTGCGGGGTTTGCCGGAACACTGTTTGACGGGCTTTACGAGCGACTTGAACTGCAGCCTGCTGACCGTCGCCTGGCGGTCGTCGCGGCTCTGCTCCACGATGCTGGCTACCTGCGCGGCGCACGCGATCACCACCGAAAGTCGTACGACATCGTGCGCGCGGCGATCATTCCTGGCCTCTCCAGCACCGATCGGGTCATCGCAGCTTGCGCCGCTCGATACCACGGCCGGACGGTGCCGAACATCGAACATGCCGGGTTCGGCGAACTCGACTTCGAGGACCAGCGCCGTGTTCGGCGGCTGAGCGCGATCGTACGGCTGGCTGCGGCATGCGACTACAGTCATCTCGGGCTAATCCAGTCGATTCAGGTGATCGCCAACCACGACCATGCCGACCTGACGGTGTTCGCCAATGAGGAGCCGACAGTTGACCGTGATCGCCTGCGTGAAGCGGCAGGTGGCTTCGCGGCGCTGGCCTATCTACCGATCCAGGTTCATGTCGTTACTGAAGCAACGAACTAATTCGGGTGTAAAGGGGTAAGGATGCCAACCGCGTTAATCAGTGTCTGGGATAAGGCCGGTGTGACCGACCTGGCAAAACGGCTCGTCGCGGCAGGGTTCGAGATTCTGTCGACCGGCGGGACGGCGCGCTCGCTGCGTGAGGGCGGGATCGACGTCGTCGAGGTCAGTGACGTGACGGGCTTTCCAGAGATCATGGACGGGCGTGTCAAGACGCTCCATCCGGCGATCCATGGCGGGCTCCTGGCGCGGCGAGACAAGCCAGAGCACATGCAGACACTCGCAGAGCATGGTTTACGAACGATTGACGTCCTTGTCACGAACCTCTACCCGTTCGCCGACGTCGTCAGCCGGCCAGATGTCGCTGATGAAGATGCGATCGAGAACATCGACATCGGCGGGCCAGCGATGACTCGCGCTGCCGCCAAGAATCATGAGGGAGTCGTTGTCCTCACCGATCCGGCTGATTACGACGAGGTGCTAGGTCAGATCGAGGAGAGCGGCCTGAGCGGTGTCTCCAAAGAGACTCGTCGGCGGTTGGCTGCCAAGGCCTTCGCGCACGTGTCGGCGTATGACAGTCTGGTCTCGGCGTATCTCTCGGCTGACAGCGGATTCCCTACGACGTTGCCGCTGGGTGGACACCTGCTGCATGAGACACGGTATGGCGAGAATCCGCACCAGACGGCAGCGATCTATACGCTCCCTGCTCCGGGAGGTGCTGCAGGCGTCGCGACGTGGACCGTCCACGATGGACGCGAGATGTCCTACAACAACTATCTTGACGCGACCGCTGCCTGGGGCTGTGCGCTAGATTTCGACGCGCCGACGGTCGTCATCGTCAAGCACACGCTGCCATGCGGAATCGGGTCGAGCGACGATCTCGTCGATGCCTACCAGCGCGCGTTGAGTGGCGATCCAGTCTCAGCCTTCGGCGGGATCATGGCCTGTAACCGCGTAGTGACCGAGGACGTCGTTGCCGCGATTGGCAAGCACCGGTTCGATGTCATGATCGCCCCTGGATACGCAGACGGAGCGCTTGAGCGTCTGCTGAAGCGGCGCAATCTGCGCGTCATCACGGCGGGCGACACACGACCAGTCTCGGGCCGCGAGGCTCGCTCAGTGCCCGGTGGCCTGCTCGTGCAGGAGTCGGACAGTGTCCCGGTCGATCCATCGGCGTGGCAGTGCGTGACCCAGCGAAAGCCGACCGCAGATGAACTGGAGACGCTGGCGTTCGCCTGGCGTGGGGTCAAGTGGGTCAAGTCCAACGCGATTGTCCTGGCTCAACCGGGCGTCGTCGTTGGCGTCGGTGCAGGCCAGCCGAACCGCGTCGAGAGTGTCCGAATCGCGGTGAAGGTCGCCGGTGATCGTGCATCCGGAAGCGTCCTGGCGAGTGACGCGTTCTTCCCGTTCCCGGATGGTGTCGAGGCGGCAGCCGCTGCCGGAGTATCGGCAATCGTCCAACCTGGCGGGTCGGTCAAGGACGCGGAGACGATTGCTGTCGCCGACGCAAACGGCATGACGATGCTGATGACTGGCGAGCGACACTTCCGGCATTAACGCGGGTTGCGACCGTACCCAGTCCCGTTTTGTCATCCTGCGCCTCCTCTCTGGGAGGGGCCGTGTCCTGTACCGGCCCGCGCCCGCAGGCGCATTCGTAACGACATGGGGGCATCGATATGGGCCTAGACGTTCGCAATCAATGGGAAACGCCCCGTCGTCCAACCGGCGCCTGCGGGCGCGGGCCGGTACAGGACACGGCCCCTCCCAGAGAGGAGGCGCAGGATGATGCGTGACATCAGGCATGACCACGTCGGAGACCGTGTCGGGGACTATCCAGGATGACAGAAGATGGGGAAGGCTGGCAAAACGCGAGGATCCGGGATTGAAATGTGGCGACCCCTTAGTCTGGCGCTACGGCTTCGAGGATCATTGTGAGGCGATCGTAGTCGCGCTTCATGAGGCGGGCGAGGCGACGGGTAGCGTCCATTAACCAGGCGTGGCCGTCGTCGAGGGTGGTGTCGGCCCAGCGCAGGTGCGCGGCGAGGAGTTGTTCCGGCATCAGTTCGCCATGGTAGTTCAGGAGCGCCGCCAGGTAGCGCGGATTGGCGCAGAAAGCAGCCACAGTCGCGCGGTCACAGGCATGGACGCTGTAGTGGAGCGGCACCGGCAGGGCAGGCAATGCGTGCCGGTAACTGATCCCGTCGCGGTAGCCGATAACGGCGACGCTGAATACGGTCCGCAGCACCAGTTCGAGTTCCGGGTGACGGTCGTAGATCGCTGCGTCGGATAGGTGATCGTCCCCGCGACGGACCGCCTTACGACTGGTGTCCAGCCCGCCGGTGGCGCCGTGGGCAACGATCCCGTAGTAGGCCCGCTCGGCATCCAGCCCGCCGACGCAGACCAGTGCGCCGAGGTCGGGGAGTTGATGCAGTTGGTCGCTCTCGGCGAGGAAGCCGGTCGTGTTGGTCTCGATCACCTCGCCCAGTCGGCTGGACGTGCCAGGCCTAAACGAAACGACCACGTTTGCTGCCGTCCTTTCCTGTCCGTGTAACGACGATTCCCTGGCTCGCAAGTTGCCGCTCGACCGTCTGCTCGACGAGTCGCCGGTCGGCCATGCTGAGAACCGCCTGCTCGTGGGCTTCCTGGAGGGCGACGGGGTAGCCGCGCCCGAGTTGTGCCTGATCCCAGATCAGCGCGTGCGTCTGGTCGAGGAGTTCCGGGTCGTCGGCGACCCAGCGCGGGACTTCGATGCGAGCAATCTCGCGGCCCGTGTGGACGTAGTAGAACCGGACCCGGTGCGGTGCATGGTAGCGGCTGAGAATCCGCGACTCGCTCGGGAAGGTTGCGGTTCGCTCGCCCGGTTGGAGTTCTGCGACCTGCTCGACGATGTAGCGGTCGGTGACACGCGGCAGGATGTCGCAGGCTGCGGCATGGCCGTCATTGAGGATGCGTCGCCAGCAGTCCATGCAGTCGATGTCACGACCGTGGTCTGGATAGTCGCAGGCGGCCACGCGCATTGCACCATACAGGTCTGTCGCACCCGGTGACGAGATATAGCCGGCGACCGGGATGCGGTACTTCTGAAACGCCGTCAGGACATCGAGAAACTCCGGCAACAGCGTGTCGATGATCTCGTCATCCAGTGATTCCAGCATCCAGAGAATGAGCGTACCGTCGACAAGCGCGACGGCCGGCAACGGCTCACCTTCCAGCAGATCCATCGCCGCCTGGAGTTCCGCCACCGCACGGCGGAGGCCGAGGATCGTCTCGTTGATCGGCATCCGGCGTTGTTTGGCGTTCACCCACAGATCGTCTTCCGCGAAGCGCAGGTCCGGATCACTCGTGAGTGTCGCGAGTGGGTCATCGCCGTAGCGTAGGTAGACCTTCCCGGTGTTGATCAGATAGAAGCGGGCTGGGCTGTGCCGGTCCGGCGTCATCATCGAGCCGTCGGTCGCGGCGACGGCGTAGTTGGTCGGGACTGGCGGCAGCGGAATCCGGTCGCGAATCTCGCGTGTCTGGCGAATGGTCAGGAATGTGACGCCCGCCTGATCGAGCCGCGCATCGAGGTCGTCCGGGTCGAGATTCGTCCACAACTCACGGAGCGCATCGAAGCGATGCCGCTCGTGTTGTGGATCAACCGTCGCGACCATTTCGGTGATGCTGGTGATGACGCGCGAGAGGTCGAGCGTCACGCCGTTGCCGCTCCGGCAGCGAGCGATGTTCCACGTTCGACGCGCGCGATCCACTCGGCTGGTTGGCGAAGTTCGGCCATCGCCGGCAGCATCTCCGGGCCGTCCCAGACTCGGTGAGCAAAGCGGTCGCCGCGTAGTCGCACCACTTCGTTGATGAACGACTCTCCGAGCCGGTACTGCTCCATCTTCATGTCGAGGCCGGTCAGTTTGATGAAGAACTGCTCCGCTGATGACTTCTGCCGCTGCCGCTGCTCGAAGCGCCGGGCGATGTGATGGTAGTCCGGCATCAGGTCACGGCCGACAGCGTTCATGATGTAGTTGGAGTAGCCCTCGATGACGGCCATCGTCGCCTGCATGCGGCCAAACAGTTCCCGTTGCTCCGGCGTCATCACCAGCTCGATCCAGGCCGAGCCGTCTCCCGTATTGCGGTCGCGAGCGCGTTCCCAGAACGCTTTGAGGCCACTCATCCCGCGCTTGAGGTACTCGATGTCTTCAGTCAGGAACGTGAAGTACTCCTCGATCATCGAGTTCATGTGTTCGCGGACCCAGGGGTACGCCTCGAACTCGAATGCGTGGGTGGTTTCGTGCAGCGCGAGCCAGAGCCGGAACTGATCGGACGGGATGCCGAGCATCCGTTCCGTGTTCCGAATGTTCGGCTGGACAAAGTAGAGCTTGCCGCTGGTCTCGATCGGCTCGCGGCCGAGCAGGGCGAGGTCGTACTGCCCGAGGACGCGCCGGGCAAGGTAGCCCAGCAGCAGGCCGAGTTCAGCGCTGACGACGGTCCGGTTCAGGCCGCTCCAGAGGACGTTTGCTGGTCGCGGGGCGTTTGGGTGTCCGAAGATATCCAGTTGTTCCAGTGGCGCGAACATGCGCTGGAAGGCCTCGATGTTGGCGTTGATCCAGTCAACCCGGTCGAATGCATAGATTTCGTCCAGTGGCCGTGGCAACGAGACGCCGCTGTGGGCTGCGACGAGCGGGATCGTCTGCTGGACGAGGTCGTAATACTCTCGGTCGAGTCGGGAGCGCTCGTGCATTGTCAGTGCAGCGTCGCGGTTCATGGCGATCGCGACGGAGCGTGCGCGTTCCCAGTCGATCAGGCCGTCGCCTGACGACTGGCTGGCGGTCCACTCCTGGGCGCGGCGGCCGGCCCAGACGCCGACGACGGCGCCCGTCAGGAGTCCCAGCCCAAGCAGGCGTGGATCAACTTTCGACTTTGGTGACATTCAGGATCCTTCCGGGCCGGTCGGGTGATAGCCGTTAGCTACCTGTACCGACCAGCGTGACGTTGCGGGCAGGTTGATAGGTGCTGATGAACGTGCGTTCTTCGATGACCTGGCCGTCCTTGCGAACGATGCGGGTAATGGCGGCGTCGAAGCCATCCTCGGCGTGCTCGACGAAGACGCTCTGGCCGGCCGGGAGTTGATCGGAGTCCTCGTAGACCATTTCCTGGCTGGCAGGGCGGTGATTCGAGATCACTGGCTGGTCGATCTGAACCTCCCAGCCTGGGTTCGTTCCCCAGAGCTCGAAGTGGACGTTCGTTCCGTCAGTCCAGGACTTAACGGCAAGCCACTCGTTGGTTGGGTTGGTGAATCGGAAGTCGAGACCGTAGGCGTCGTCGACGGTAGCATCGAGACCCTTCATCCCGCTCGGCGGCTGACCATAGCGCGGAATCCAGTACAGGTGCCAACTGCGCTCTTCAATCGGCATTCCCGAGCGGAATACCGACTGGAACAGGGTCGTCGCGACCTGGCAGATGCCGCCACCGACCGATGGAATGGTCGAGATCGAGCCATTACTCGTGCCGACGATTCCATATCCGGTCCGGTAGCCATTTTCATAGGTCACCGCACCGACGGCGGCGTTGAATGAGAAGGTGCCACCCGGGGCGACCATCGCGCCGTTCGCCCGGTCGGTCGCCAGTTGCACGTTGTGGAGCCGATTGGCGACCGAACTGCCGTATTCAGTCCATGATTCGGCGAGCCGTTCACGGATCTGAACCGAGCCGGCCATGTCGGCGGTCACCTGCGGCTTGACATCTTTCGTGGCCACAGCGACGGTGTCGGTGCCGTCTGCCAGCGCGGCCTGGATGCGCTTCGACGTCTCTGCAACGTCAATTTCACGACCCATTTGCTCCGGCGACCGGACCTCGATCTGGTTGTTGATCCAGCGGAACTCTGCGTCCTTGCCCTCGACCTTGACCTGGTGAGAGGCTGGCGCGAGTGCCTTTCGCATTTCCTCCTGATCGAACGTGATGGTCACATTTGGGTTGCGGTCGGCGTTGACGTCGAAGCGGACGGCCTTGGCGAGTTTTTCGGCGTCGATGGTCCCACTGCCATTTTCCCAGCTCAGATTGATAGAGCGGGAGGTGAGGCGCTGGGCTTCCGCGCTGGCTGCACTAACCTCGTCGTTGGTGATGTTGGGTTGTACGGGCTTCGTGACGAGGGCTACTTCGGATTCCCCGGCGCGGAGCGCCGAGATTGCTGCAGCGATCGAGGCATCCACGTCGAGTTTCTTGCCATCTGCTGCTTGTTCGAGAACGAACTGCCCGTTCTGGTTACTGATCGATGCATCGGTTCCGGGCTGGAAGACGGCACTCTCAAGGAGTTTGACGTAGCGCCCGAATCCACGTTCGTCGAAGGTGACGTTGAGCTTGTCGTTGCCCTCGATAGCGACGAGTCGCATGAGGTCCTCGGCGGGGATTGCCCAGACCCGTCCGTCGAGACTCAGGTGGAACGGATCGCCAGCCAGCGTGTTGACCTCATCGACGATTGCGCGCAGTTCGTGTTCGGCGGTGTGCTGCGGAATCTCGATCGTCGCGATCTCAATGGGCTCGTTCGACATCGTTGCCACGCGCTCCTGGAAGCGCTCGAAGGTCGTCTCGACGTCAACGGCTCTTCCGGTAGACCCCTGGTCGATTGAGATTCCGCCGTCGGGTAGCAGTTCAAAGCGGGCGTCGACTGGTGCGACCGCCAGATCGCCAGCGTGGGTTTCCATGTATGCAGCAAAAGCGGCGCGGTCGATCGTGACAATTGGTTCGACCGTGATTCCGCCTGAGAGCGCATCGAGCCAGCGGCGTGATTCACGCCAGATCGTATCCTGACGACCAAAGTCAAACGCTCGTTCAGCGGTGTTGTGTGAATCGACCGTTACGCCGAGGTCGGCCGGTGTCGGGTTCAGGGTCGTACCATCGAAGACGAGTGGGATGGGCCGGTCGTAGAACACTGCATACCGTTCGTCGAGCGCAGCCTCGGCTTCCTCAACCGTCATGCCGCCGAGTTCAACTCCGCCGGCAGAGGTTCCGGTAAAGATCGTGTTCGCGTGGGCAACCCGACCGTACGCCAGCAACGCACCAGCCCCGAGAATGATGATGACCGAAAAGACGGCTGCTGTCAGGAGCAGGCCGGTCGCGATTCGCCGGAGAGGACCGGACGCGTCCGATGGCCGAGAGCGCGGGCGTTGGAGTGTCGCGGGTGAGCGTTTTGATATGACAGACATTGATTCCCTATTGGACCTTCCCGAACGTCGATGGCGACGTTATGTAGAAGAAAGTATGCCAGCCCGCGACGCTACGATAGTGTACGTACAGTGTACGATGCCGGTTCCGTGATGACTAGCGGGTCGATGATTGCGCGAGTGCGGACGTCATTTTCCGGAGACGTAGCAGTTTTCTGGGTGAGACGGCAGGAGCGATCCAGCGATCGATGTCGCATGAATCGACGCTGCTCCGAGCGTGAATCGCCGTCCGTTCGCGCAAGCGCATCGGCAGTCCGGCCAGCGCGGCCACCCGTCCCTGTAGGGACGCGCGGTCTCGCATGACAGTTCCGTGACCAGCGGCGAGCAGATCAAACATCAGGATAGAAGCGCGGTCGCGGAGCCAGATCTCTTCCGGCAAGCAGCGTGCCAGAGTCCAGATACGGTTGCGCGCCAGTAATCGACGCTTGAATGGCGATCCCTCGACGGAGGACGATGAGTAGTCGTGCTGAGCGATTGCTCCTGGTGCGGCGAGCGATTCCCAGCCGAGCAATCGCAGTCGCCACGCCAGATCGACGTCTTCCAGATACAGAAAAAACGCTTCACAGAACCCACCCGCCTCGCGGAACGCTGCGAGACGGTATGCCGCCGCGCCACCACTCGGGCCGAAGATCGGCTGTGCTTCCGTAGCAAGCGAGTCGAGTGATTCGCCAAGGTGTGCATCCAGCGCGACCCCATTGCGATGCACCCGGATTCCGGCAGACGCGACGACCGAGGGATTCGATGTGAAAACAAGAGTTCCAGCGGTCGATCCAAGACCTGGATTGTCCGCTAGTGGCGCGACGAGCGCGTCAACGAAACCGGGCGCTGGAACTGTGTCCGGGTTTAACGTCACGATTGCCCCGTCATGCCGAATCCGGCTGGCGGCGATGTTCACCGCCCTTGCGAATCCTGTGTTGTTGCGTAGCGGCAGGATCGAAACACTTGGGAACGCATCTCGGATCAGTCGCGATGATCCGTCGATCGACGCGTTGTCAACAACCACAATTCGATCGGCGGGATGAGACTCGGTGAGCGCCTGAAGACATCGCAGGATTGTCTGGCCGCCGTTGTAATTCACGATGACGACCGTAGCGGGGATCATCGTGATGTCTCACGCCCGTTCGTCGCCGTCGCCAGATGGCGGATGAGCGTCTGGAGCGCGCGAGAGCCTTCAGCGACGCCTGAGATGGTGACCTGTTCCTGAATGAGCGCCGGGTCGCGCCAGACGGTCGAGACGCCGACTGTCGGGATACCCAGCCCATCGAGCAATCCGGCAGGTGAGTTTCCAGCAGCAACCGGGATCACCTGCGCGATCTGCTCGAGTTGCTGCTCATCCAACATCGTCGAACGTGACGAAGGGCGCGACAGGATCGTCCTGACCGTTGCCGTCGGGATGCGATTAATGACGTGCGTCTCGATCGAACGGGCGATCGTCCCAACATCCTGGCCGGGCATGATGCGGGCTTCGACAACGGCGGACGCCTGGTTGGCGAGGTATGGGCCTTTTCCGTCCAGACTGTACTCGCGGATCGTAATCGACGGAGCGAGAAAGGCGCCGAGCGTCAGATGGCTGGACGACAACCGATCTTCGGACGGCGGTACCCCACGGGTCAACCACGCACCTACCGATGATGCGACACGCTGGAGAGTCGCGAGACCTTCTACTTCTGGCGTTATTGCGCCGTCATAGAACTGTGGAACCAGCACCTCACCCTCGACCGACTTCAGGCTCGCCAGCGCTGCCACGAGCTGATGACCGACGTCTGGGACAACCCCACCGTAGGCGCGCTCGATGCGCTGCCCGGAGTCGCTCACGGTGATTCGAATCGTGGCGACGCCGGTCGACGCCAGGTAGATCGATGGCGCGGGGACCGGTAGATCGCTAACTTCGCAGACGGCGGCTTGAAATGACCGTTCCGTCGCGTCGATCCAGTAACCCAGTGCCAGCGAACCTTGATGGCGGTCTGCTTCGACGACGAGCGTCACCTGCCCAGCGATCTCATCGTCGCTAAGGATCGCGCCGAGCGCGGCGAGAACTCCGGCCTTGCGGGTGATTCCTGGGGCGGAGACCACTTCGCCAGTGATCGATGGAGGACTCGGCTCTTCCACCTGAGCTGCGGGATGCGGATCGTCGAGGTGCGTGATCAGCAGGATCGGACCGTTGCCTACGATGACGAGTGGCATTGTTCCAGGCAGTTGGAAGATCTCCGTTGCAGCGCCGCGGCGCTGTGCGATGTCCCAAACGAGACGCAGCGCACGAGCAGTTGCCAGGGGATCGTCGATTCTGGACGCGTGCGCTCCGAGCAACCGGATTGCGCGGCGCAGCGCGGCATCGTCCCAGACAGATTCTGATGAAGTCGCCATCGTCTACCAATACTGCCGATTCGCGAGCAAACTCCCGACAGTGTACCCGACCACTCGTCGGGCGTTGATGACATTGACCGCCTTGAACTGGAATGGTAGAAGGCAGTCGTCGCTCGATGAATCTGAGCGAATGATGATCGATACAGGTAGGGGAGGAATTCCAGAATGGCAACGTCAGTTGTAGCGACGGACAAGGCACCGGGCGCGATTGGCCCGTACTCGCAGGCCATCAAGGTCGGCGGCCTGGTCTTCACGGCCGGCCAGATTCCGTTGGACCCGGCGACAGGCAAACTGGTTGAAGGAGACATCGCCGCCCAGACCGAGCGGGTGATGCAGAATCTGCAGGCGGTTCTAGAGGCGGCCGGTTCGTCCTTCGGACAGGTAGTCAAGACGACCTGCTTCCTTGCGAACCTGGACGACTTCGCGGCGTTCAACGAGGTCTACGGGCGCTACTTCTCCGAGAACAAGCCGGCCCGCTCGACGGTGCAGGCTGCGCGCCTCCCAGCGGGCGCGAGCGTTGAAGTCGAGTGCGTGGCGGAGTGCAGCTAACGAGGCGGCCACTTCGGTAACGTGCGGAGTATGAGAGAACGGCGAGGCTGACGATGGCAGACCCGGCAGCGTGGATCGACGCGGTTTCGGCAGATCAGGCAATGACGCACACTCGCGAGATCGCGCAGTGGGTGCGGCTCTCTGGTTCCGAGGACGAGCGCAAAGCGTTCGATTACATCTCCGGGGTCCTGGAAGGATTCGGGCTGAGAACGACCCTCCACCTTCCAACGTGTCTCGTTAGCCTGCCAATCTCCGGCTCGCTCGAAGTCGACGGTCAGCAGATAGAACCGTGCATCACGCACTCGTTCTCCGTCTCGACGCCCTCTTCAGGGTTGGCCGGAGAGATCGTCTACGCCGGCCGCGGATCGGCGCAGGAGCTGGCCGCGGCCGGCGTTGCAGGCAAGATCGCGCTAACCGACGGACTCGCGAACCCTGGCAAGGCTAAGGCCGCAAGCGAGGCTGGAGCGATCGCTGTCGTCAGCATCTCCGGCGAGCACATCCACGAGATGATCGTATCGCCGATCTGGGGTGTACCGACACCCGACAAACTCCATCTGGTTCCGAGTGTCGTCATGCTCTCGATCGACACAGCAGCGGGTGAGGCGTTGAAGAAGCGGCTTGCCGAAGGGCCGGCGCGTGCCCGCGTTCGTGCCGAGGTGGAGACGAGCTGGAAGCCGATTCCGCAACTGGTGGCCGATCTGGATGTCGACGGACGCGACTACGTGCTCTTCAGCGGGCATGTCGACTCTTGGCACTACGGCGCCATGGATAATGGCTCTGCCAACGCGACGATGATCGAGACGGCTCGCGTACTCGCGCAACATCGCGACGAACTGCGACGTGGAGTCCGGTTCGCGTTCTGGTCTGGTCATTCGCACGCGCGATATGCCGGTTCGACGTGGTTCGCCGATCAGTACTGGTTCGACCTGCGGGAGCGTTGCGTCGCTCACGTCAACGTCGATTCGACCGGTGCGGTCGGCGCGACGTTGTTGACGGGGGCGAACACGATGGCCGAGGCGTATCCACTGGCGCGGGAAGTCATCGGCAAGCAGGTTGACCAGCAGTTGGAGTACCGGCGGTTCGGTCGAGCCGGTGACCAGTCGTTCTGGGGGATCGGACTGTCGTCGTTCTTCATGTCGCTCTCCGAGCAGGGTTCGGAAAATGAGATGACGGCCGATCAGGCGTTCCTGCTGGGTGGCCGGACGGCTGGTGGCGGACTGGGCTGGTTCTGGCACACGACCGAGGACACGATTGACAAGATCGACCCGCAACACCTCGAGCGGGATATCCGTGTCTACGTGGAAACGGTCGGGCGGCTGGTGACTGATGCTGTCGTGCCGCTCGACGTCCGCGGACCGATCGATGAGATGCTCCGCGTACTGGATGACGTCGAGCCGCTCTGGTCAGATCAGCCCGGGCAGGCTGAAGATGACAGAATCGATTTCGCCCCGCTGCGAGACGAGTTGCAGCGCTTGCGCGAGCTGGCAGACAAGGTGACGGAACGGGCCGCGCAGGTTTCGGACGATGAGGCTCCGTTGCTTTCCGCGGCCATCGTGGCTGCCTGTAAGGCGTTGGTGCCGGTCAACTACACGCTCGCGGGCGAGTTCGGACACGACCTTGCGCTCGATGTCCCGGCACTGGCAGGTCTACGACCACACAAGCCGCTCGTCGCGATGAGTGACGACGAACTCTGGGGCGCGACACACGCCGTCCGGCGGCAGATGAACCGGGTGCGGGCAGGTGTGCGCTCGGCAACGAATGCGCTGGATCGAGTCGTCCCCGGCTGAAAGTCGTGGTACGCGATGCACAGTAATATCGGCTAACTCCGGGCCTGTATGTCACAGTCTCATGGTATACTCCTGGGAACCAGGGCGCGTAGCTCAGCTGGTTAGAGCGCACGGTTCACATCCGTGAGGTCACTGGTTCAAGTCCAGTCGTGCCCACTGCGGCGGCCACAGTTTTTGTGGCCGTTTGTCACATGTGTCGTATTCCTCGGATTCCGAGGGTGCGGAGAGTGAGACGAGTATGGCAATTCAGGGTCGGATCCAACTGACACCAGACGGGAAGCTCGAGCTGGAACGCGAGCGCGACCTGTTGCGGGAAGTGAAGCGGCCCGAGCAATTGGCTCGGATCCAGGAGCTCAGCGCCGAGGGCGATGTCTCGGACAACAGCGAGTACGAAGACGTCAAGGAAGAGCTCGTCCACATCGAGTCGCGCATCCGCGATATCGAGAACATCCTCCAGGATGCCGAAATCGTCGTAGCTCAGGACTCCGGTGGCGTCGTGTCGTTCGGCTCGACCGTCACGATCGTCGATCAGGAGAACTTCGAAGAAGTCTGGACGATTGTTGGACCGCAGGAAGCCAACCCACGGCTTGGCAAGATCTCGAACGTCTCCCCGGTTGGGGCCGCGCTGCTTGGCAAACGCATCGGCGAAACGGTCACCGTTGAGGCGCCGGGCGGCGAAACGGTCTTCACGATCAAGGATGTCACGTAGCGTCGGACAGACAGGTCATGCAGACTTTTCCGCGGGTGCCGGTAACGGCCCCGCGGTTTTCATTGTGCGATATCGTCAACCAACAACAGATTGAGAGCAGATTGTGGAGCTCAACGAGCAACAACAGGTCAGACTGGAGAAGGTTCGTGCCATGCGTGAGGCAGGCATCGAGCCGTATCCCAATCGGGCGGATCGAACACATACCTCCGCCGAGGCAATCGCCCACTACGAATCCGTCGAAGATCAGCTCGAAGGCGGCCGCGATACCGAATCGGTCGCGGTTGTCGGGCGGGTGATGGGCTTCCGCGACATGGGCAAGTCGACCTTCGTGCACGTTGAGGATGGCGAGGGCCGGATACAACTCTACTTCCGCAGCAACATCCTCGGCCCGGAGCGGTACGAAGCGGTCACCAAGCTCGTTGACCTTGGCGACTTCCTCCAGGCGCGTGGGACGCTCTTCCGGACGCGGACTGGCGAGGTTACGGTCGAGGTCGCGGACTGGACACTGCTGTCGAAGGCGATCTCGCCTCCGCCGGAGAAGTGGCACGGGCTGACGGACGTCGAGCATCGCTATCGCCAGCGGTACGCGGACCTGCTCTCAAACCCCGAGGTGCGCCAGATCTTCGTCACACGGGCAAACATCATTCGGTCGCTGCGTCGCTTCCTCGACAGTCACGGCTTCCTCGAGGTAGAGACCCCGACGTTGCAGCCGATCTACGGCGGCGCCGCTGCACGCCCGTTCACGACCCACCACAACGCGCTCGATCAGACGCTCTACCTGCGGATCGCTGACGAGCTGTATCTCAAGCGCCTTATCGTCGGTGGGTTCGAGCGGGTCTACGAGATATGCAAGGACTTCCGCAACGAGGGCATCGATACGCGACATAACCCTGAGTTCACTCAGCTTGAGTTCTACATGGCATACAGCGACTACAACGATGTCATGGAACTGGCAGAGCAGATGATTTCGAACGCCGCGCAGGAAGCGCTCGGGACGATGACGATCACCTGGGAGGGGCGTGAGATCGACCTGACCCCACCCTGGCGGCGTCTGTCGATGGCCGAGGCGGTCTTTGAGGCGTCCGGAATCGACTATGAAAAGGTGCGCGATCAGCAGGAACTCTACCGGTTGGCCAAGGACGCCGGCGCGGACGTGACGCCGACGACGGTCTGGCCTCGGATCGTTGACGAATTGATGAAGACCTTCGTGCGCCCGAACCTGATCGAGCCAACCTTCCTGATCGACTATCCGGTTGAACTCTCGCCATTGGCGAAGCGCAGCCCAGAGAGACCAGGGACGGTCGAGCGGTTCCAGGTGATGGTTGGCGGCGTCGAGTTGGGCAATGCCTACACCGAGTTGAATGACCCGATGGACCAGTTGGAGCGATTCAGAGAGCAGGCGAAGGATCGCAGCGCTGGCGATGAAGACGCGATGCCCATTGACGAGGACTACGTGCAGGCGCTGATGTACGGAATGCCGCCGACAGGCGGATTCGGAATGGGTATCGATCGGCTCACGATGCTGTTCACCGATCAGCAATCGATCCGCGAGGTCATCCTCTTCCCAGCGATGCGGACCCGAAGCGAGAACACCGCTGGCGACAGCGAGAGCGACTAGTTGTCACATCGCTCCCGCCGACGGTGTCAATTAAGTAAGCCGGCTGCTCGCGCGGCTACCCGGAGGTCGTCGAGCACCTGGCTTCGCGCGCCGGCCTGAGCGTCAGGATCGATCGCGGCCAGGCGCATGACATACGCAGGCTGGAGGGTCGCGATGGCCAGGCGTCCGTTCGAGAGTGGGATGATCTGGCCGCGCTGATCCTGCAGCCGGAAATCGGCACCGATGATGTAGCGTGCCGCGGGCGCACCGATCGCGAGCACAACCTTCGGGTTCACGTAGCGCAGTTCGAGGTCGAGCCACGTTCGGCAGGCCTTGGCCTCGGACACCCGAACCGGACGGTTTTCAAGGCGCCCGTTGCGTTGCACACCATCGAAACAGCGGACAAGGTTGGTGATCCAGAGGTCACGGCGGTGGAGTCCGATTTCGTCCAGCAGTTGGTCGAGGAGTTTCCCGGCTGGCCCGGTGAAAGGCTTGCCGGTCGTGTTGTCGGTTGGGCTTGGTGCCTCGCCGACGAGCATGAGTTGGGCGTCGGGATTTCCAAAGCCGAAGACGACCTGATCGCGGGTTTCGCAGCGCGGACAGGCGCGGCACTCTTCGACGGCGAGACGGGCGGATTCGAGTGTTGGAAACAGTGGGAGCTCGAGCATCTGGCCTCCTGCTGGACAAACGCGACAGTCGGTTGGACTGAGTCTGTGAAATACTCAACGAACCGTAGTGCCTATGCTATACTCGCCTGCGAACTCGCCGACTACGCCATCCGGGGGGCGGATGTAGTCGGGCCGAGCGTTCTGGACCCGTTTTCAACGGCCATCCTGCCACGCGTTTGCCACATCGGGCCACGAAAAATCGGGTACCATAAGACGGCGTGGTCGCGACCGCGGACATCATCCTTCCATGCGCCGCTGAACGCACTCTAAGACTGGACTGGCGTGAGGGGTTGTCGCCGGCAGGGGCGACGAGAGACGAGGGGGACGATGCGACGAGAGCAGACGATTGCCGATCGAGTCACAAACAGCGCGTTGTGGCGGTCGATCGTCCGGCATGGATACCCCGATACTCAGCGTAATCAGGCGCTGATTATCGCGTCCAACGTCTTTCTGCATCTGCACCCTGTCAAGATCAAGCGCTACGCGACGAAGGTGACTTACACCTTCTGTCTCGGTGGTCTGTCGTTCTTCATGTTCCTGATCCTGGTCATGACGGGCGTCATGCTGATGTTCTATTACGTTCCGGCCACCGATCAGGCGTACCGGAACATGCAGGACATCGAAGCGTCGGTGACCTTCGGCCAGTTGATGCGCAACATGCACCGCTACGCTGCCCACGGTATGGTCATCGCGGTCTTCCTGCACATGTGCCGTGTGTTCTACACTGGCTCGTACAAGCCACCGCGCGAGTTCAACTGGGTTGTGGGCGTCATCCTGCTCTTCCTGACCTTCCTGCTCTCCTTTACCGGCTACCTGCTGCCGTGGGACCAGCTGGCCTACTGGGCCATTACCGTCGGAACGCAGATGGCTGAGGCCGCTCCGCTTGTCGGTCCGAAGGTTCGATTCCTCCTTGTGGGTGACATCGAAATTGGGCAGAGCACGCTCATTCGCTTCTACACCTTGCACGTGATCTTCCTGCCGCTTGCGGCGGCACTGATGATGGCGGTCCACTTCTGGCGCATCCGGAAGGATGGCGGAATCTCCGGCCCGCTCTAGAGCGGTAGCCGATGCGGGACGTGTGATTCTGGGCGAGAGAGGGTAGACCAGTGGCAGAGGCAGTACGACGACCGGGTGGCGGCGTCCAGTCTGGATCGATCAGTGAGGAGAAGCGACAGCGTTTGCTGGAGCTTGTCCGAGGGCGCACAGCCGCACGCCCAACAGACCTGGCCGAAGACGAGGTGATGGTCTGGCCAACGCTGGTGGTGGTCGAGGCGCTCAGCGCCGTGATCTTCCTGTTCCTGTTGTTGATCGCATCAATCGCGATCAACCCACCGCTGGTCGATGTCGCGAACCCGACCGTTACGCCGAACCCGGCCAAGGCACCGTGGTACTTCCTGAATCTGCAGGAGCTGCTTCTACACATGCACCCGTCGCTGGCGGGCGTGATCGTGCCGTCGGTAGCCCTCGGGTTGATTGCGATCATTCCGTACGTCGACCGCTCGCCGCTGGGTGTGGGCATCCTGTTCACGTCTGACAAGGGCAAAGCGATCACGATCTTCTCGGCGATCTTCACGACGGTTGTGCTGATCGGTCTGATCCTGTTCGATCAGTACGTTGGTGTGACGAAGAGTCTTTCTGGCAAGGTCGATCCGCTCATTTACGAGCAGATCATTCCGGTCGCGGTCATGGTCGGTTTCTCCGTCATCCTGGCGATGCTGGTGAAGTTCCGGTACAAGCCAACCCGGCGCGAATTGATCATTGCGTTGTTCACCGGATTCGTCACGGCGTACTTTGTGATGACACTGGTTGGAACGTTCTTCCGAGGCTACGGCATGGAACTGCAGCTGTACTGGCCATGGGAGAACCTGCACGCGGGTTCGCACTAGACATCGATTAGCCGGTTGATTCCGGCGCGGGTTGACGCCCGCACCTGTGGAGAATGAGGGAGTTACATGGTCGCCCTGGCACGGACGTTGGTGGGATTGGTACTAGCGTCGATCATCAGCCGGCTCGTCATGATCGCTAGCCGGTTCCATCAGGTGACACCACAGCGACTGGTGTCACGGCGATCGTTCCTGCGAAACGCCGTTCTCGGATCGGTTGGCGCGTCGCTGGCGCTGGCTGGTGGTGGCTTTGTCGCGTTCTTCTGGAACAACAAGACCGGCGCGTTCGGTGGTGAGATTCCGGTTCCGGTCGATCTGGTTCCAGCAGTCGGCGAAGCGCCGTATCGCAACCAGGGCGGCAAGTTCTACATCATCAACAACGAGGACGGTGCGCTGGCTGTCTACTGGAAGTGCGTCCATCTCGGCTGCACGGTCCCGTGGAACGAGGATTCGGGCGAGTTCGTCTGCCCGTGCCACGGATCGGTCTACAATCGGTTCGGCGAGCGCATCGCTGGACCGGCTCCACGACCGCTGGACCTCTTCCCGATGACCATTGACGGGAACAACGTCATCGTCAACACCGATCCCGAGGGCGCGATTGTCCGCAGTGAGTATGATCCGTCACAGGCGCTGAAGATCACGTAGTTGATCGACATTGCGGGTATTGCAGGCAGTACCTCGCGAACGACTGGTGGCCGGCAGGCCGTAGGCTGGTAGGAAGAGACGAGTACGAGTGGGAGCGTCGCAAAAACTCGCGACAGCAGTCGCAATTGGATTAGTGATTGTCGCGACATTCGCCGTCGTCTACCTGTTCAACGAGCCAACCCGGCGTGACACGGCAGCACAGGAAAAGCTCGACGAGTCAGCCCATCGTGGTGTTGAGGTTTACGTTGCGAACTGTCTCGTCTGTCACGGCGAGGATGGTAAGGCAACGGGTCGCCAGGGTATTCCGCTGAACACTGAGCAGAATCAGGTTGAAGGTGCGCTCTGGGAGCTCCGCGAACCGGAGATTCGTCGCACGATCGAGCGCGGTCGTGGCCCGATCATGCCAGCCTGGCATCAGGACGACGATGGCCCGCTCAACGACGAACAGGTGTCCGACCTCGTTAATCTGATCCATCTCGGTTACTGGGATGAGGTCTACGAAGCAGCGCTGGCGGAAAACCATGGCGAGATTCCGACGCCACCGCCGCCGCCGACGCCATCGGGCGATGCACCTGACGATCCAGAGGCCGCCGCTGGTCAGCAACTGGCCGCTGCGAACTGCGCGGGATGCCACACGGTTGACGGTAGCGACGCGACGGGACCGACCTGGCTCGGGCTGTTCGGCAGCGAGGTGACGCTCGAGGACGGCAGCACGGTCACGGCCGATGAAGACTACATTCGAGAGTCGATCCTCGAACCAAATGCGCGGGTTCACCAGGGATTCCCGCCGATCATGCCGTCGTTCGCGGGTCAGTTGAGCGACGATGAGATCAACCAGATCATCGCGTACATCGCGACGTTGGCAGAGTAAGCGGCGGCACGACCGACTGGGAGGACGCAAGAGATGTTTTACCGGGCGACTGAAGCCATCGAGCTGCTGCTGGTCTTCCCGCTGATGATCATCGGGATCCTGCTGACGCATCTGGTGCAGCGATGGGCTGATAAGAGCGCTGGCGAAGAGTAGTTCAGACGCGACGGAATACGACGGGGCCGATCATCGGCTCCGTCGTTTTGTTGTTCGTTGCGAAGACGTGTGGCTGGCGTGGAACAAACGATTCTCAGCAGGCCAATCCCTGTCGTCCTGAGCCGCAGCGAAGGACCTCTCCGCGCTAACATCACGGGCGGCCAGTTCAGGGGAGGTCCTTCGCTGCGGCTCAGGACGACAGGGCGGGCAACGTTTTTGCAACCCGCTCTAACGCAGGGGAGGTCCTTCGCTGCCGGGTGCCCTCTGGGCGGTGGACGACACGGCCAGGCAACGGTTCCACAGCCCTCTCAGATGGTTTGAGCAACTGTCTGACTGGTTGCTCTGAGACCGGTTCCTGCGACGATGTTGTTGTGGGTCGCTTTGGCTTAGCCGTGGGCAGTCAGCCAGGCGCGCCAGATCAGGCCGACGGCAGCGGCTGACGCAATGCCGAGGATCAGCGGTTCGCGCTGCGATGATCCGCGAGTGGCGAAGACGTAGCCCGCGCCGGTAAAGACCATCAGGCTGACGCCGTAGAGGTAGTGGAAACTCTCGGCTGGTCGGTGCGAGTCCAGATAGAGGATCAGTCCGACAATCGCCTGCGCGACGGACGCGCCGATCGTCAGGACATAGGTCGAGCGATAGGCGCCATCAACAGGTCGGCCGGTCCCCATCAGGAAGAGTGCCCAGAGGGCGAGTCCACCCGATAGAATCAGAAGGGTTGTATAGAGGGCTGAGTGGACCTCCAGCACGTGTGTGTACCTCCGTATGTGTCCGCTACAACAGCGCAACGTTGCGCTCGGCAATCTGGCTGTCAATTGCGATCGTGGTAGGACATCTCAGCCGAAAACACCCTATCAACTTCGACGGATTGCGGCAAGGAATTTCACGAGACTTCGGAAGGGATGACCAGCAGTCGGATGGCCAAACGAACCTATCTCTGGTGTGACTCGTGCCGCCGATCGTTCGACTTTCCGGACGCTCCCGGCGGTAACTGTCCGCTATGCGGGTCAGCGATGCGGGAACTCGGATGGATGACGGCGTTCGTGCGCGGAGTAATGGCGCAGGAGCTGGTGTCGTCCGGTTTGCCAACACGGCATCGGACGTTGATCAGGATGATCTGGACGGCGAACGGAATGGGCGAGCGTTACTACAAGGCACTCGCGCCGCCAGTGACGTACAGCAAGTTTGAGGGTCGGGTGACGGACTTCGTCTGCATGGCGGCGAACGAAGGCTGGGTGCGGTTTGTGCTGCCACCAAGCCCGGTTGGAGCCGCTGACGATGCCTATCGAATGGAAATCGACGACGAAGAGCGATTCATCACCGAGATGGCCGCCCTGTTCGAGAACGACGCATCAGCCTGACGACTCCGCCCGTTCCGCCGCGTGGGCTTCCTCGGAGAGACGTCCGTAAATGTAGACGAAGACATCACGGAGTATCGCGGCCAGTGGCACGATAACGATGACGCCGATCAGACCGAACACGGCTCCTGCGACGACAAGCAGGATCATGATGATGGCCGGGTTCAGGTCGACGGCATCTCCCTGGATCTTCGGCACGAGGAATGTGTTCTCCAGTTGCTGGATCGCGACGAACAGGATGATGACCGCCCAGATCTTACCTGGGTCGGTGGCGAGGACGACGATGACGCCAGCCACGCCTGATATCCAGGGGCCGAGAATCGGGATCATTTCGAATACGCCGTTCCGCTAGCGGTCCTGGCCGGCATCTTCGAAATGATCCCGATTCTCGGCCCCTGGATATCAGGCGTGGCT